>Ga0310695_10002961_pt1 | contig 34419 bp, 31 predicted proteins | sample RumenRJG_04DNA_FD_203882 | JGI IMG/M metagenome (GOLD analysis project Ga0310695, IMG submission 203882) | Bovine rumen microbial communities from Lethbridge, Alberta, Canada - RJG_04 (v2) (version 2) | ecosystem: Host-associated > Mammals > Digestive system > Stomach > Rumen | place: Canada... | reverse complement strand
AATGCTTCATGTCAATAATTGCATTGGTTTGTAAGTGATTTAATAATCTGGTTTTATAATAATATAATTTGCATTTGAAATCACTGTCCGGAACATTATCAAGCGCAAAGAAGTCTATATGAATCCCAACGTTATAGCTTACATAATCTCTGTACCAAAATGCATATTTAGTTCCTTTCAAAGAAACCATTGAAAATAAATAAAAACAGTCATCAATTAAACTTGGGGACAATACCTCATATTTATCCGGATCCAATTCCCTGTTAAAAACCTCAATAGCTTTTTCATAATCCTCCCTGAATAATACAATGTCAACATCATCATCCCATGGAATAAAACCTTCATGCCTTAACGCTCCAATATGAGTTCCTCCATAGGCAAAATAAGGAATGTCATTTTTCTCTAAAACATCAATCATGTCCTTTAAAATCATGACTTCAAGTTCATGTAAATGTTTTAAATCTTCAGGAGAGTAATGCCTTAAATTCAATGCCATACTTTCACTTTTGATTTTAAAACATATAAAATTAATCTTGAAAATAGCTTTTCAATTACAATATCAAAAAAATATTAATTTAATAAACGATAAAATTAATCTATAAATTACTAATAGAAAATACATTTCTATTTCAAAAAGGATAGCAGGAATAATTATGGGAAAAAAACAAATCAATTTAGGATTATTCACATCAGTTTATTCATATTTTTTATATTTGTTGTTAAAAGGATATAATGAAAATGACATCATTATTGTTCACAACACATTCCCAGAAGAAATTTCAAAAAATATCAATCCAATCATTGTTCCGGTTGAAGCAACCAAATATGGAGGGCTCAAACAGTCCATTGAAACATTAGGGATTAAACAAATGATTAAAGGACTTACAACATATGTTTACAATTATTTAAAATTAAGAATACTGTTGTTTATTAAGACCTTTAACAAGGATGTGGAAAACTACGGCCATCCCTTTAGCGGATATGCTTTCATGTTTTATGAAAACGAGAATTCAAATATTATTGAAGATGGATTGGCAAATTATACTCAACCCATTTGTGAAACTCATAAAATTAATCCAATTATTGATACTTTACTCCATATCGGAGGAATTTACTTTTTAAATAACTGTGAAACCTATGGAACCCATAAGAATATCAAAAATATTTATTTAACTAAAAATTTTGATCATCCACTAATTAAAGATAAAATTAAAGTAATTGATCCGGAAAAAATGTGGAATGAATTGGATGATGAAGAAAAAAATCAGATTTTAGACATTTTTAATATGAACAACATCAACATTGAGTTTAAAGATAATACTGCATTAATATTGACCCAACCACTCTTTCAAGATGGATTGATGACATTAGAACGAGAATTAAACATTTACAAGGAAATAATGGAAAAATTATCTAATTATAAAATTCTTATTAAACCACACCCCCGAGATAAAAAAGATTATAAAAAAATATTTCCAGATGCTGAAATTATTGATTCAAGTTTTCCCATCGAATTATTAAATTTAATCGATATCAATCCAAGTATTGTGAGTTCTATATATACTGCTGCTTTATTAAACTTTAAAAATTGTAAAATTTACATTTATGAAGGCGAATTATACGACAAAAAATTAAATGATGCAAGAGATGAATTGTTAAAAAGAGTTCATGAAGAAAATGCTAAAAATTTAATTAATGAGATTTCACAATGAAACTATTGGATTTCATCTAAAATCTCTAAAATTTCATTTTTGGATAATTGTTCAATTTCAGAAGAATTATAAACAAAATCGGGATGATTTTCATTAAATTCATTTTTTATTACAAATAATTCCCCATTATCTTCAGCACAAAGTAGTTCTTCAGGAGTCATCAAATCCTCATGCAATTTTTCACCGACTCTTTTTCCAATGATTTCAACATCAATATCTCCAACATTAAAACCATATTTAGGCGCATAATATTCAATCATTGCTTCTGCTAAATCAGGAACAGTTACGGAAGGCATTTTTAAAATAAATATTTCACCACCATCAGATAAACTTCCAGCGGTTAAAATAAGTTTTGCAGCTTCATGAATATGCATTATAAAACGAGTCATTCTCTCGTCGGTAATAGTTACTGGGCCTCCGTTACTTATTTGTTTTTTAAATACAGGAATAACTGATCCCCTTGAGTTTAATACATTCCCAAATCTAACACAGGAAAATTTAGTTCCACCTATTCCACTATAAACATTAGAAGAAATCATCAATCTTTCTGCGAGTAGTTTGGTGGCACCCATTACATTTACTGGATTAACTGCCTTATCAGTACTGATTAATATTACTTTATTAACACCACAAGTAATTGCGGCATCAATAATGTTCTGTGTACCAATAACATTTGTTTTTACCGCATCCAATGGATTATATTCACATAAAGGAACATGTTTATAAGCCGCTGCATGGAAAATAATGTCAATGTCTTTAAAAGCCCTCTCCAGACGCCTATAATCCCTTATATCTCCAACCAATGTTCGAATCTTTGAGGAATTTAAATCTTGTTCTAAATCAAATAATGCTGTTTCGTTATTGTCTAATACTCTTACCACATCAACATCATGATTTAATAGTTCTTTTACAATCTTTTGACCTATAGAACCAGAACCTCCAGTAACAAGGACTTTCTTTCCTTTATAAAAATCATTTAACATATAGACACCTTATTTTTTATAGAATTTTCCAACAGTTTCAGCAACATAATCCATTTGTTCGGTTGTTATTGATGGAAACATTGGAAGAGTAATTGTTTTTTCAAAGATACTTTCTGTAATAGGCAATTTAACATCATATCCCAATTCATTTTTATAAAATTTGGATTGGTGGACAGGATGGAAATAAATTTTAGAGGAAATTCCATTATCCGCCAAATATTTAATTAAATCATCACGATTATCCGCAAAGATGCTAAATAATTGATAAACATTATCGTATCCGTTAGGAACTTCTGGAACAACAACTGAGTCAGTTTCTTCAGCCAGTCTTTTTGAAATGTATTCTACGTTTTTTTGTCTCAATTCTATAATTTTATCCGCTTTATTGATTTGGGAGATACCTAATGTTGCAGTTAAATTGGACATCCTCCAATTAAATCCAACATCGATATAATCAAAAAAATCTGATGAAGAAAAATAATCTGCTCCCTCTAATCTTCCATGAGACCTGATTAACTTCAATTTTTCATAAATTTCATCGGAATCGGTTACAATAGCTCCCCCTTCACCTGTTGTAATAATCTTATTCTGACAAAAGCTTAAAACATTTAAATCGCCGAAAGTTCCAACATTTTTACCGTCAACAGATGCACCAAATGCTTCGGCAGCATCTTCAATTAAAACTAAATCTTTATCTTCGGCAATGTCTTTTAATTCTTTAATTTGGCAAGGACATCCGCCGTAGTGAACAGGAATTATTGCTTTTGTATTTTTATTGATTAAGTCTTGAACAGAATCAGGATTTAAACCGCATGTTTCTTCTTCAATATCTGCAAAAACAGGTTTAGCTCCAACAAATAAAGCACAATTTGCAGTAGCTATAAATGTAAATGACGGTACAATAACCTCATGATTTTTACCTATTCCTTGTGCTAAAAGAGACGCGTGTAGTGCTGAAGTTCCTGAATTGAATGTTAAAGCATGTTTAGTTCCGATATATTCTGCAATTTTTTCTTCAAATTCAGATACTCTTGAACCAACAGCCCAAAACTTTCCAGAAGCAATTTCTTCAGAAATAAGCTTAATGTCTTCTTCATCGTTGTATATTTCAAACAAGGGAACGTTCATTAGTATCCTCCAAATGACAATTGAATTTCAATTGCAATTAACTAAAATTATATGTAGGATTATAACTATGTTTTTCTTATTATATAATAGTTTTTGAAATTTTAAAAAAAATAGAAATTTTTAATCTAATTTCCGAACAACCTTAGCAGGAACGCCATAAGCTACAACATTATCCGGTATGTCTTTTGTAACAAAACTGAATGCACCGATGACTGAATTTTCACCGATTGTTACACCAGGCATCACTACAGAGTGAGTTCCAATTCTACAATTCTTTTTAAGAATAACTTCACCTTCTTTATCATCAATTGTAGATATGGAATAAATGGAGCAATGAGACCCAATTTGGACATAATCCTCAATAATGACATTGTTTTTCGCATTAATATAAGTGAATGCACCAATATCTGTCTTATATCCCAAATCAAGATTATCCTTATTTTGAACCAACCAATTATACTTTGTTAATTCACCTTCATTAATTTCAGGTGCTTTCCAACCATCAAATCTATCTTCAACCATATTATCCCCTAAATATTATCATAAATTTCTCTAAATTCTTCATTACTGTCAAATAGATATTTCGCAATTACTTCCATTAAAAGCATGTCATTTTCATGGTCCAAATCCAAAATTCCGGTATCAAACATTTTATAGGCACCACATTTTCCATCAAATAAGCTGATATCCTTTTGCAAGAATTCTCTTGAATAAACATAGATTGAAGCATTCATATCAAAAATTTCAGGTGCTTCCTGTCTAGTATTGAAATTTGATGAGATAACCCGTTCATAACCGTGTTCAGTTTTTTTCACCATGTTGAAATAAGGATTTCTTCTGGAATTGGTGACTGAAAAAATTAAATCAAAATCAGTGTTAATCTTTTCATCAATCATATTTTTTAAGTCATTAAGTGTTCTTAAAGGAGAAGTGATATCCAAATCGATTATTAAATCATATTTTTTATTGGTTCTCTCTTCCATTTCATTTAAACAGTTTTTTATAACATCAATTTTTGCAACATAATCTCCGGATAGTTCCGGAACTCTTTTAATGACATTAACATCTCTTAATTGATTAGTCTCAAAAATATTAATTAGATCTTCACTATCAGTATTTAAAACAATGTCTGCAGAATAGTCGGAATTTTTCAGGTATAAGTCAATCACAGATAATGTGTACAAAGCTAATGGTTTATCTAAAAAATTACTGCAGTTTTTGTTTTTGATACCTTTGGACCCTGCCCTACCACATATTGTAAACAGCAAATTCATAATAACTCCCCTTGTGTCAATTTCATAATTCCTAATGCATTTTCAATATCATTAATATTATCCACTTTTCCATTTATTAATTTAAAGAAGTATTTTAACTCTTCAATTTGAAAATCGTTTCTCTCTTCACTAAAACCAAATGATTTACCACGGTTTTTAAAGATAATCTTATTGTTAAGTATATCGGCAACAATAGTTTCATCATTTTGAAATATCATAATTTCGCGCATCGGAAATCTTCCAAAATAATCCAAATGCAATTCCAATAAAAAATCATCGTATTTTGCGATGTAGACTGCTATGTCTTCTGTATCGATTTCCAAATTCGATACTTTATCTAAAATACTGTGGATTTCTAACGGATTTCCAAATAAGTAAGATAAATAATCCCATTCATGGATTAAATCTATACTAACTCCTCCGCCCAATTCCTTTTTGGCACTGTAGGATTGTCTGTAGTCTTCATCAGGATGCCATTCGGGAAGATAAGTTGAGCATATGCATCGAATAGAATTAATCTCATTTATGTCAATATTTTCCTTAAGATATCTTATGACATTACCATGCCTAATAGGGCATGCCACATAACAGTTTTTTGATTTGAACTCCTCAAAGTCTTTATCAATATCTGAAATATCGACAATTGGCTTTTCAATGAAAAAATTATCAGAATTATCTTTAAACTTCATTAAAGTTTCATAATGCAATTTTGTTGGATTAGTTATGAAAATTGCATCATAATCTTTAGGAACCTCCTCATAGTCAAAGTATTGATTATCAACATATTCTTCAATTTCTGAATCCAATACCCTATTGTTGCTTCTATAAGCATCAACCGTGACTTCAATATCATTTAAATGATTTTTAATATTGTAAATGTGTCTTTTTGCTATTGACCCGACACCTACAAAACAAACTTTCATTTTTTCCATAAATCCACCTAGAACACGTGAGACTTTTTATCATCAATTTCTTCAATGACATCAATTATATCCAAAATATACTTATCCTTTTCAAAGGAATGCAAACCGTGTCTTTCATTGGCTTTTAAAACATTAAAGAAGTCTTTTATTTCTTCAAGATAAGCATTTTCAATTATTGTCTGATTATATGCTTCCTCATTGGAAACATCTTCATATAAATCTATTTTTTTCATTTCATTTAAATTTGTGTCGAACTCACATAACCCTTCTGGAGTGCCATCCCATTCAATATAGGAATCCTCATTAATGATTTCCAAGTTCCTAACTGCTTTTCTTGAAACCAAATCTATAATCAATACTCCATTACTTCCGTTTTCATGAATAATATTGATAAAAAAGCTGTCCGGATAGTCAACATCCAAATCAGTGATTTTATTTTTGGAAACATGCACTTGCTTAATTTTGCCAAATGAATTGATAATCCACGGCATTTCGATTGTCAATATTTCTCGGCACCCGTTTGTTTTTTTGTTACCTACAAAGAAATTCTTATAGCTTTCCCAAGGATGCCAATCAGGTAAATAATTGCCGATGTGATAAATATAATTGGTTGTTTTAGGTAATTGTGATATTTTTGAATCAATATAGTTGATTTCCTTTCTGTATAGTTGAGTTGAAGATAAAAACAATGTTAAATCTTTCTCATCGGCCAGTTTTATATTTTCATCGTACAAGTCATTTACCAGATTTATTTCAGTAAAAACATTTAAATCTGAGTTTAATGCACTGTTGATTATCTTGGAGTGAGTCAATGGAGGTGTTGAAATAAATACCGCTTCACAATCATTATCCTTAAAAAAATCCTCTGAATCAGATAATGTTTTTATATCAAATAATTCCTCTACTTCCATGCATCGCTCTTTACTGTTATCTATTCCAATAATGTTTACATCTGGAAAGTTACTTTTTATTAATCTAATTCTTCTTTTTCCCATTGATCCAAGACCGATTACTCCCACATTCATAATAATCACATTAATTCAAAAAATTGCTTATTCAATAAATCATTAGTAAGTTCCATATTTTTTAGTATGTCACATATCCTTTCAGAGGCGTTTCCATCCCCATAAGGATTAATACAGTTATTCAATTGATTTTGATACTCATCTGAGTTTATATAATCTATAGCTTTTAGAATTTCTTCCTTATTATAATCAACATCAATCACATTAGAAGCCTTTTCACGACCCGATTGTCTTGTTCCAATATTAATAACCGGCAATTTAAATGAAGAGGATTCAATTATACCACTGCTTGAGTTTCCAATTAGAATACTTGCCATTCCCAACAAACCAATGAAATCATCATGAGGAATGTTTTTATAAGCATCAACATCATATTCATTGATTCTACTTATCATTGCCCTTCCACCTGCATCAGCATTAGGATAGACCAGAATAGTTTGATAATCAGTTTGGGCAATCGCATCCAATGTCTGTGAAATCTGGAAAGCCGAATCATCAACCTCCAAACTAACAGGATGCTGTAAAACCAGGACAAAATCTTTTTCAATATTATATTTATCTTTTAAATACTCTTCATCAATATTGTTTTTACTTTTGATGATGGAATCCAAACCCGGTGCTCCCACTACAAAAATATTATCCGGATTTTCACCCATCTGCCGGATTCTAGAAGCACTTAGTTCAGTTGCCGGAAAATGAATATTGGCAAATTTTGTTATTGCATGCCTTGCAGCATCATCAACAGTTGATGAAACATCCCCTCCATGAATATGGGCAATAGGAATCTGCAAATATGATGCAACAATCGCACCGGCGAGCATTTCACCACGATCTCCCAACAATAATACAATATCCGGATCGATTTGACTAAATAGTTTGGTTAAATCCGTGATTAAATTTCCAATAAACTCAGACATTGACCGTTCATCATCTTTTTTAAAAGTTTGCTCAGCAATATGCAAATTGAAATTATCCCTTTTAATTTCATCTATCGAATAACCGAATTCATGCATCAAATGCATGCCAGTTGCAACAACATCTAGTTGAATGCTTTCATCTTCATCCAATAATTTAAGGGTTTCATGCATCAATCCATAATCCGCCCTTGTTCCAGTAACATATAATATATTCCTTACCATAAGATCAACAAATTAATTCAAAATAATAATGAATATTTATTATTTTAAAAATTTTTATTTAAATAGTTATACTTATCTGAATTTTAAAATCTACGGAATAACATTTTTCATGACCGGAATTTTACGTAATCCATAAATTATTAAAACAGAAATTAAAATAACAATGAAAGGAGAACCTAATCTGAATACTAAGGAATAAATATTAATATTAAATGAGTTTATTAAAATTTTAAGAATATACCAGTGAATTAAAAATATTCCAAATGTGTAAAAATCTAAAAATGAAACAATTTTATTTATATAATTATTTTCCATTATTTTTACCAAATCATATTTTATAAAAACAAAAAGAGCGCACGGATATAACATAGATGAAATTAATGCATAATTAATGTAGGGCCTAATTAATCTACCTGCTTCAATTGAAAGGTAATAAGAACCTAAAAAATTTGCAAGAAATCCTAAAATACCTAAAACATAAAATAACAATTTTATTTTTCGAGAAATGCCATATTTATGTATATAAAAACCAAACACAGCCAAAAAAGAATATCCTACAATGTTAACATTAAAGAAATATGCAACAATATTAATAAAAAACAATGAAAATAAAAAAATTAAACAATGATTTTTAGTATTAACAAACCTCAGAAATATTGGAAACAAAATATAAAGCTCAAATAAAGGAATAAAAAACCAATATACTTCAATTGCCCCTCCAGTTATAAAACAATTAAATATATATGCAAAATCAACATTTGAAACCGATTTTAAATAATAAAATTGGAACAATATCCCTATAATACTCCAAAAAATATATGGAATTACGGTTTTATGGAATCTTTTTGAAAAATATGTTTTTATACCATATTTTTTATCAAATTCCAATAACATCGCTCCAGATATCATGAAAAATAATGGAACAGCAAAAATAAAAACAGAAGGGATAAAGTTTGCATTAAACCAATAACTATCATAGCTAAACTGCCCAACACACACATTAGCATGTAAAAATACAACAGCAACTGCAGACAAGACACTAGCCAAACTAATGTATTCAATTCTTTTATTTTTCATATTATCAAATATTAAATAATAAATTCAATATTTAAACTCCATCTATCTTTTCATAAAAATCCAAATGTTTGAATTGGCCCTCAATGGTGAGTAATCTTTCATCTTTCTCATCAGATAAAAAAGCCTCAACTTGTTTATATAATCCTGGTTTAAAATCAAGATCTAATTGATTATCAATTTCAACACCAACCACTTCAACAGAGCCTTTTTTCTGTATTTTTAACTCTTCCATTGGTTTAAAATATAACCTATGATCTTTAGTCAATACTTCAACTGCCCATCGTCCAGGAGCATCCCAATTAGCCTGATAGGAAAAAAGAGTTCCCTCCTCAGTTATTCCTGCTCCAGCATATTTGCTTGCCCTATTATGCCAATCGAGTTTTCCAGCATTAAATGAAGACATTTCTTTTGGAAATCCTCCCAAAAAGAAAGCCAAATCTATCACATGTGTTGAGTTAGCCAATAGCCATTCTTCCTTAACTTCAGGAGCATGATGTGTTTTTTCAATTTTAAATCCCCATTCAGTAAATTCGAAATTAAAAGAGGATACACCACCGTCTTCTGATATAATCTCAAGCGCTTTTTCAGTGGATGAATAAAATCGTCGGTTATAACCCAAATAAACATTAGCATTCATCTTTTTGCAAGTTTCATAAACTTCCTCTATTTCAATCCTATTTAGGCCCGCAGGTTTTTCCACAAGTATTTCCTTAATACCATACTCCAATAATGAAATAACAGTTGAAGCAAGAAATTCTACATTGACTGCGACAATTGCAGCATCCGGTTTTTCACCCATGTTTTTAAGAGCATTTTCTACTCCACCAGTTATTGGCAGGACTCCCAATTCCTCATTGAATTTCAAAGCAGAATTTTCACTTCTGCAAATAACAGAATATGGAACTTTCAAATCATTTAAGACTTTTCCATATTCTTTTCCCATGTATCCTGCGCCAACAAGAAGAACATTTAAGTTATTGGACATATGTTTTCCTCCATGCCATTATTTTTGAAAAAATCGATTAAAGGAAGAATATACTTAAGATGAAGCTTCATTGAAGAAGAATAATCTGATAAATTACAATTTCCATCATCCAAAATAGATTTTATAACTCTTCCTGTCATTTGACTTTGATAAACCTGTTTAAATTCTCTTTTTTCCCATTGCCAGTTTGATTGCGCATTTGATATGAGTAAATAATTATTAGCCTCGTCAATCATATACCTTGACTTTTCAGTTGTGATTTCAATTCTAAAAGGTAAATCTGAATCTTCAATACAGGTTACACTGTAGTTTTTACACCTTCCAGCGGTTCCTAAAATTGTTCCGAAAAATTCATAATATCCTTTCCTTTTACTTTCAACAACTTTATTTTCTAATTTACTTATGTCAAGTATTTCTATTTCATTTCCAGAGAGATATTCAATTATATCAAGAATATGAATCGCATTACATCCTATACCCCAATTACCTCCAATTGCGGAGATGTGCATTTCATCATAGGCTTTTAACTCTTCTTCAAGTAATTTGTATGAATCCCATTCTCTTCTTGCACAATTAACCCAAGCATGAATTTCGAGTTCATTTAATTTATCCTGTACAAAGTAATAATCCTCTTCTTTTTGGAACAATACCTTTTCAAAAATAATATTTTTTACATTAGCATGATTAATCAGTTGCTCAAACAATAATCTTCTAACATTTGAATTAGTTGCAATTACAACGGCTTCCAATTCCTTAGGCAAATCTTCAACAGTTGTTATGAAATTAACTTTTGGAAATTCGGAATTTAAAACTTTTATTATCTCCTCATTTATTTCAACAGCATAAATATTATAATCATCTTGCAAATCAACCATAGATTGTAAATGCCTATGACCTAAAGCTCCAACACCTATAATAGCAATATTATCCATATTTAACCTCTAATTATTTTTATCTAAATCATCCCATTTTAAAACAGAATTTGCTTTTAAATCATTAATAGCTTTTCGACCCACAACATCCTCTATGAATTTTGGAGGAATGCCTGTGCCCGGTCTTTTAATTGACAACATGTCTCGTTTAATGGATGTTCCTTTACTTACATCTTCATTTAAAACTATACTTTTTCGGGCAACTTTTTTAATTTCCAGTTCATTTACGCTGAAAGTTCTGATTCCATCACCCATTGCAACCTCAACATTTCTTATAGCATCAACCATCGCTTTAAACTCTACCGGATTTAATGATGCCTTATGATCAGGACCTTCAAGATTTTTATCCAATGTGAAATGCTTTTCAACAACACATGCACCCAATGCCACAGCTGCAATCGGTAGTTCAATGCCTGGACTGTGATCTGAAAATCCGATAGGCACATCGAATTCTACCTGCAATGTTTTAATGAAATTAAGGTTTGCTTCACTGAATTCAGTAGGATAACCAGTTATACAATGTAACATTATCAAATTTTCCTTATTTTTGATAAAATCATAAGTTTCTCTGATTTCATCCAACGTTGCCATCCCAGTGGAAATAATAATTGGTTTATCTGTATCTTGAATGTAATCTATCAATTCAAAATTAGTCAATTCCCCTGAACCTAACTTGTAGAGAGGAACATTTAATTTTTCAAGCAAATCCACACTATCAATATCAAAAGGAGATGAAATAAACATTACATCATATTTTGACGCATAATCCTTCAATTCCTTGAAATCGTCAAAGGACAGTTCCAGTTTTTTTAGCATTTCCAATTGAGAATTTTCATTAGTGTTTTTTTGTTGATAATCCGCTGTTTTTGCATTTTCAGTGACTAAATCCTCACTTTTGAATGTTTGAAACTTGACTGCATCAACACCACATTCACTTGCAGATTTAATCATCTGTTTAGCTAAATTGATATCTCCATTATGGTTAACTCCAATTTCTGCAATAATAAATGTATGACTATTTTTTAAAATATTTAATGACATGAAAAATACCTTCAAATTATTACAAACATCTTATTTAATAAAATTTAGTTTAGATCCAACCCGAAAAACAATAGATTCTAAACGGGCAAAATTTGGAAATCTACGATTAATAACATGAACAATTGGATGATTTCTTTCATTAACCAATTGATAATGTTCTTTAATTTTCAATTGATGTTTCAATACAAAAACTGATAATAAATGTTCTGTGAAAAATCCAAATACTCTTTTATTACCCTCAGGATATTTTGAAAAATCGATTTCATACTTTAACTTATCAATAACTTCAAAAATCCAATTAAAATAACAATCAGCTAATTCTTTAGAACAAATAAACATATTATTATTATACATGTATTTAGCTTTCATATGTTCATTATAAGCCTGATAATAGTCAGGAAAATAACTTTTAATTACACTTTCCAATATCCCATAATCTTCAAACTTAATACCATAATCCGGAAATTCTTCTCGCACTATCCTAAAAGTTTCTTTAACATTTTTATGAAAATTAGTTTTTTGAGGGAGAATAATATCAAACTTATTTAAATCATTTATAATATCATTTTTAGTAAGTTTTTCAAATTTTAAATTTTTAACAAACCATCGTCTATAATGGCAAAACCCAACAATATCAGCATCTGAATTTTTCCAAACCCAATACTGACCAGTTAATTCGGCAAAATATTCATTTAAATGAGAAATATTATCCCCAACATCATCCCTCATATATCCAAAATCATCTTCCAGTAGTGCACTACCATTCAATAAAGGTTTGTAAATTGTTTCATCATAAGATTCATTAAATTTTTTATGAGTTAAAATATAAATCTCAACATCATTCATATTATTACATTTGATTAACCACTTAATATAAGTTATTAGTAAAAAATTAATATACAAAAAATAATATATCCTATCTTAATTATAAATGATAATTATTTAATAGAAAAAGTTTAAAATATTAAAAATTAGATGGTTTTTATGAGTCAAGTGCAAAGAATATTTAAAAACATGAGCTGGTTATTAATTTCTCAAATAGTAGCAAGCATATGTGGTTTTATTTGGACCATTATGATGGCAAGATACCTTGGAGTTAATAATTATGGAATTTTCGGTTTTGCAACATCATTAACAGGAATATTAGCAATAACAAGCGATTTAGGCATTAGTGCACATATTGTTCGCCATATTTCTACTGAATATAGTACTGCTCCAAAATATATAGGTAATGCCATCCCATTAAAGAGCATATTTTCCATAGGAACTTTTATTTTAACATTACTTATTTTGATATTCATGAAAGCTGATGAACCAATAATTACAATTACTTTATTATTTAGTATTGAAACAATTATTAAGTCATTTATAGGCATGTTAAATGGTTCTTTTCAAGCTTTTGAGGAAGGCAAATATCAAGGCATAGGAAATATTATTTTAAACATTCTTCTATTGATATTTATTATAATTACAATATCAAGTGATTTAGGATTATTTGGAATAGCAATTTCTTATATTTTAGCAAATTTCATTGCTTTAATTTATATGTACTATGTTTTTGACAAAAATATCACTAAACCAAAATTTGAAATAGATTTAGAATTCTGCAAAAGAATCACATTATATTCTCTTCCTTTCGCGGCATCTAGCATCTTATACTCAATTTATTATTCAATAGATATTGTAATGATTACTCATTTAGTTGGAAATTATGCAACAGGAATTTATAATGCTACCTACAAGTTAATTTCCTTTTTAACACTATTTTACTCAATTTATACCGCAGTAATATTTCCAGTTATGAGTAAATTTTTTAAAAAAGACAAAAAAATGCTAATTATCAGTTACGAAAAATCAATTAAATATCTGATGATTGTAATAATTCCCATAGCCATTGCAACAATGATTTATTCATCAGATATTCTACAATTAATTTATGGACAAGATTATAATACTGGATCATCAGTTTTATCCATTTTAATTTGGACGGTATGCTTATTGTTTATCAGTGGTGCTGGAAGCAATTTACTATATGCATCACATAAAGAAATCACAGTTACAAAAATTTTTGGAATTGCAGCCATATTCAATGTTATTTTAAACTTATTTATGATTCCTTATTTATCATATAACGGAGCAGCAATAACTACAGTTTTAAGTGATTTATTAATTGTAATAATACAAATATTTGTAATTTATAAATTAGGATATAGACCAAATAAAAAGTTATACTTAGATTTAATAAAAATTATAATAGGATCAGCAATTTTAGGAATAGCACTCCACTTCTTAAAACTAAACATGTGGGTAGCCCTTCCAGTCGGGATAATAATCTACTTTGCAGTAGTTTACCTATTAAGAGTCTTTGACGATGATGATAAGTACGTTATAAAAGAAATTTTAAATAAAAATTAATTTAAGAAGTAAAATCCCACTACGATGATATTAAGAGCAATTATGTTTAATAATTAGATTTTACTCCTTAAACTTATGAATTGATTAATTACAAGACTTAAAACTTTAAAAAGTTTTATTAAATCTAACACAATTTATGTGTTAATCTTATTTTAAGATTCATATATAAAAAATCTTTCTAATTTGAACGACATTCAAAAGTACAACTCCCGACACAATCAAGAATTAAATGGCTTAAAACCTCAATCAAGTTTGCACTATATTTCACCAGAAAAGAAAAAATATTCAAAGCAATGAGATTAATAATATCCACAAACCTTCTTAATTCCAGGAATCCTACTTAAAACCAGCATACAAATCCAGCTTCCGATAAATACTGTCAATGTCAATGCGATTATGCAAAGACAGACTCCAGTCCCGCTGGAAGGAATTCCAACAATGAACGGAACCAAATTAACCCTAAATATCAAATCAAGCATATACATTCCATAACTTGCCCTACTTACAGAGAGTGTAAATTTACGGACAATTTCACTTCCGATTGTCAAATGCTTAAAGAACAGGAATAATGATCCTGCCTGGATTATTTTAAAGACACTTACATCAAGCCAGCTCGCAAGCACCTTGGTTTGTATCGCCTCATAATCAACTATGAGATTTTGAGGAATATAGTTTGCCGCTGCAAGTATCTTTACGATTGTAACGGCTATAAAAATCAGAGCCATCAATATTGCAAGTTTTTTTGAATCCATTTTGATTTCATAGTGGGACAGGTAATATCCTAAAATCAGATAACCGATTGGAGCGACAAAGAAGTTCAAATTAAAGTACTGCTCCTCAATGCCCAGATACAATATCATCTGATAAAATATTGAAGATAATACAAATACTATCAGAAAGTATTCTATTTCCTTTTTTGATGCATGCTGAATGAACTTGTTAATAATCGGCAATGCGAGATAAACCCCAATTATCAGCCAGAAATACCAATAGTATGAAAATATATTATATGATATTGCATTTCCTTTTAAGAAGTGTACTATCAACAATATAATCATGAAAAATACGAATGGATAAACAATACGAACCAGACGATGCTTTATAAATGACCCCAATTCGATTTCACGGTTTAAAAGCAGCGCTCCGCTTAACATCAAGAATAACGGTACGGCAAAACCCACCAATTCTACAAATGCATTGACTGGAAAGTGGAGGATTTGCGCCCCATTTCCCAAGGACTGAAAGGCATGTATTGCAATAACTGCAAATATCGCAACTGTTCTCAATACATCGTAATATACTATTCTGGTTTTAGCCGCCATATTAATAACTCCACAGCAGATATCTCATGCATCTAAATGATATGAAAAGCACCACACAAAGAATCACAATATTGTCAATATCATATCCCTTCAAACTATCCCTATTTAATCCTAAAACAAATGGCAAAAGACCCAATATCGGATAGAAATACCTCACCTGCACGCCTGGAGCGTACTGGTCCAATGCACCGACAGGTGCCCATGAAAGGAGAAATGTGACATATGTTCCAACATAAAAAATCAGGCTCACGATTAATGCACCAACCCTTGATTTTGCCCTTTCAAAGTCATGAGGATACAGGAATATCACAAAGCCTATAAATATCACTCTCAGATAATCGGTAAAGTCAACCCAGTTTGCACTGAACATCATTGCGCTTGGAAAGTACATAGGCATTTTCGCCAATTCGACAATGGTGTCCTTTTTATGGGCCAGGATATAGTCCATTTGCCGAGTGGAGTTGAAGTTTTCAAGAATCCACTTGTTTCCTCTCCATGAGTGCAGAAATCCCGGATTTGCATAATATCTGGTCCAAAGAAGAGCGACAACACCCAGCACCGCCAGACTTATGAATCCATAGTAATAATATTTCCTCAGCTTGAAATTGTCTCTTGGAACCGCAAAGAGAAGCAGGACAAACGCAAAGCATGTGACCTTTGAAAGGCCCAGAATCAAGACCAAAACGGAAAATACGGCAATATCCCTTTTGGTCAGGGATTTTTCAGGTGCCTTATACATCTTAAAGAAGAATGCCACAACAACCAAGGCCAACCCATTGATGAATGGATCAATGCTTGTGGAGGCCGCAAGATATATCGCAAGCGGAAGGCATGCAAATACAAGCATCGGCATCTTTAGAATAGGTGTCTTTTTAACAGCATAGGACGCTAACCCCGCATACAAAAGCACATTGAATATTCTTCCAAACCATACCAGCCATATTGCATCCATACTGAATAGTTTGGCCAGAACCATTCCTATTGCAGGTGCAAGGTATCCGAAAAACGGATTCTGCGCAAATGCATTTGGATACTCAACCAAAGTATTGTTGATGGGCTCCCTACTTTCCTTGTTCGCAAACACCGTTGAATTATATGAAGTTTCATCATAGCCATTATCAGCGTGACCCCGTCCAACCTCAATCAAGTCAATGGTTGACTGTATGGTGTGATAAGTGCCTCCACTATAGTCGGGAAGAAAATCCCCCCGAGAAGTCATCTCGGCACGGGCAAAATGCTCGACATCATCCGGCCCATAGCAGATCGGAGTTATGAACGATGAAAGCAATCCGAATACCAAAATTATTACAAAAGCGGTTTTATATATGCTTTTATCATCATTATGTGACTGGAAGTATGTTATTGCAAACACTCCAAACAGGGAAAATACCACCAGCGCAACAATCTCCATTTTAGGATGAGCATAGTTTATCGCTTGAAACTTGAACAGCGTAAATGCAATAAGAATTGCAATGAATAAAATCCAGTACTTTTTTGATTTGATTAAATCATCCTTAAACATTGAAAGCTTGCTTTGAGTGTCCACAATAATCCTCCTTAAAAATATATAAGTTTTAAAAATATTAATATTTTCGCCACAACATAATCATGAAAGTGAAGAAAATTAACTAAAGTAGATGATAGCATATGTGACTTCATTTAAATTAATTTAAATTCTAAATTTAATAGAATCTGAACCAACACTATTTTACAGTAAAGTTACACATAAATTAATCAGGTTTAATAACACAAAATCAAACCAAACCACATAATTTATCCATAATACAATAAACACATGAAATCAATCATTCCAGCTTCAGGAGTAGGAACCAAATTCCTACCTGCAGCCAAAACCACAACCAACGGAAATGTTACCGGTCTGCACAAGCCAACCATCCAGTATGTAGTAGAGGAGGTAGAGCTTCAAGAATAAGAGACATCATCATAGTCACAGACAGACACAAAAGATCCCTTGAGGACCATTTCGACAAGTACTATGAACTTGAATACAACCTTCAAAAGGCAGGAAAGGACCGTGACCTCAAGGAAATCAGAAAAATCACCGACTGGCAGACATCTGCTATGTCAGACAAAAGGAGCAAAATGGATTGGGCGATGAAATCAAAGACATTATTGGAGGAGAACCTTTCGATCGTCTTTTAGGGATTCAATCACTAAAGGCCCAACACCATACACAAAGCAGCTGATTGATGTTTACAACACCTACAATGCTTCAGCGATTTTCACTCGAGGAGGTTCCCATCGATAAGGTGGAGAGGTACGAAATCACAATTAGAGAACACTGAAGAGAATGTCTACAAGATTAATGAATTAGTGGAAAAGCCTCCAAGGGAGAAGGCGCCGTCAAACCTTGCAATAATGGGAAGATATGTTCTAACCCCGGATATTTTTGATAAGATCGATGAGACAGAAGCGGGAGTGGGCGGTGAGATTCAGCTGACCGATGCGCTTCAAAAGCTTGATTTGATTTACGGGGTTGCATTTGAAGGCAGGACATATGACATTGGAAACAGGTTTGAATGGCTCAAGACTTCAATCGAGTTTGCACTGGATGATGATGAGTTCAGGGATAATTTGGTCAGTTACATGAAAAGCTACATTTAGATGTGAAAAAGACATGACAATGCTTGAAGGTAGCGTCAACTAAACTACTAGTTGATACTAAAACTTCACTTAAATTAATCTAAATTTTAAGATTATAAAACCTCCACATTATTTGATATTGATTATGCAAGGTAATGTACAAGAAAATAATAATTTTAATTCAATTCGAAAATTGAATAATAACGAAAAAGAAACATTTTTAAAGCATCACACTTCTTGCATAAACTAAATGTTAAATTATCCTTCTTTAGAATTGTTGATTATAATTACAATGAATTAAAAAATTTTGAAAGAGAATACAATAATCAAATAAATAACCAGTCTTTGTCAACACATGATGAAAATGTAGTGTACTTTGAGTTTACAAGACTACTGCATAATTACCTATCATCAGTCAACTTATTTTTAAATCAATATACTGCCAATGTTAAAAGGGATTATGAGTCTGAACTATTTGAAGAATACCATGAACTTAGAAAAGATCTGCATGCTAAAAATTTATCATATAAACTAATTAATATATTTCAAAATGAAAATAGGCATTCAAAAATCACAACACAATTAATGAAACAACATTTTATAATTCAAACAAACCTATTTCATTTTTAAATCGTTTAATGATTTCTTCTGTATCAATTTCATTGTTTTTATAAGTTTCATACAATTTAAGCAATTCTTCAGTTGTTATTATTAATGTACCAAATTTTTCTTCAGCTTTGATAATTGTTGTTTGATCAACATCAGGTCTTTCCAAAGGAGGCAAATCAATAAATCTATTTATTATCAATAAGGGTTTGATATTTTCTGTTACACCTTTCTCTTCCAATAAATCTTCTCTTTCTGAAACATGATCATCTGTTTGAGACAAATGTTTTCTTTTAGCATTGGAACTGACCCCTTTTATTTCACCAATGAAAGTAACATCCTCAAGTTTTATTAAAAAATCCTCTTTAAATTTATCTTTAAAATTTGATAAATCATAGTCCAACATATCTTCCAATATCTTAAAAACAGTTTTGACTAATGGTTTTGACTGTTTATATAATATTGATTTGAATTCATTATTATTTTTAAGAATTTCATAAGCTTTATCATTATCCTCTTTCAAGCGATTAATTTCCTCATCATTAGACATGATTCTTTGTTTTTGTACTTTATCATCAAACATTTCAATTTCATCAAACCAGTCTGGAATTGAATCAATTTTTTCATCAACCAATGTTTTATTTAAAAATTTAATAATCTTCAATGAATTAGGCAATTCTAACGTAGTGAATACGAAATTATCTTTTTGAATAGTGGTTGTTTTACCTTCAACATTCCTAGTAATAATCTTATAATCAGCATTGTTAGTTTTAATATAAAATTCCGAATCAAATTTACAATCATCAATTTCTGTCTGATTATGTCCATACACTAAATTAAAATCTTTTAAATCAAAATACTGATTTAAAAATTGATAAATAATATTTAACTCATTTTTTAACGAAGATTCATGAATAATACCATCAATATTAGTTATTTTAAAATTAAAATTTTTTGATAGTGTGACTATAACCATAGAACTCAAAACATCACCAATAGATTGAATTAATGTCAATATATTTGAATCATCTTTAAAAGTATGTCCAAATTCATGATATCTCCATAATTTTGAGTTAGACAAATTTATAATGTTAAATTTATATGAATCAAGCGAATCATACTGATCAATGAATGATATTTTTATTTTACCAAAATTTCCACTAATCGGCGGGTAAGCTATTAATTGTATCTTTGACTCCATAATATTCATTTTATATAAAGATATTATTAAATTCAACGAAATTTAAATACAATTATAAATAAATTTAAGTAAATAATATTCCACATATTCAAAAACAACATCAAAAGAATTTAATGAACCATAATATGAAGATACCAAATAAAAAGAATAATAATGAAAAAGTTAATCAAAAAATAATAATACTATGAAAAACTAAATTAGCATTTAATAGAAAAACATTAACTTCATCAACAGTAAGTGGTGATTCATGCAGTTGAAATAGAAATATCGATATTGCCTCTGTTCCCACACTGGAATGGAGGTGAACAAGCAATGCTATCCCAGTGGATACTTGTATTCGCTGATTGTGTGCTATTGGTCTTGCATGTGCTTAGTTTATTATTCTAAGTTATAACCCCACATGTAAGATTTAAGGTATTATGCTGTTGACCTAAAGGGTGGTTCTTTGGTTATTATAAGGACCCGCATCCGGAAGTTCTGTCTAATTTCTTCCACCTTCACTTTTTTTATTAAAATTGTTTATTAATAATTATATAGTTTTTTTGAAGTTATTATTTTATAAAAAAATAGTATATGTGTCTAAAATTAAGGTTGCAAAATTAACATTTTTTTACAACCTTAAACCCGCATATTTTTAGACAATTTACACCATACAACAGTAATTTGGAATGGTTTAATAGAGTTTTTGAGTTAGCAAACAGATACATTAGAATACCTAAAGTATTGGAGCGTATGAGTTCACTATAAATTAATGTTATTTTTTGGTATTTATATATTTTTGCTAAAAAAATTTTGGCTTTGTAGAAATCCTCATTTTTCTTGAATTTGAGCGGATCGATAGATGTTGTAAATTGTGTTTTTGAGTTTTGTTTCTTTATTTGATAATTGTAGGCTCCTGCTTCTATTTGTTCCGTTGAATATCCTTTTTATTACACTAAATATTGATCCCACATTATTTCTTATTGAATATATGTCTTTGTTGAATGTGTTTTTATTTTCTAGTCGATAATGTCCTGTTTTTGCTCGTGTTTTTAGTGGTATTTGATCTTGTGCTTTTGCTTCTTCGTTTATGCATTTTCTGATGGGTTCTGTATCGTATTCTCTATCTGCTAGGATATATTTTGGATTATATTTCTTTATATTTCTTATTGCGGCTATTGCAAATCGTGTGTCGAATCTTGGGCCTCTTTGGGTTGCAAAATGAAGAATTAATCTTGAGTGTACATCGATTGAAATATGGTTTTTTACGTAGCTTTTTCTTTCTTTTCGTCTTATTATTGCGTAATATTTGTCAGAGTAGTCATTGGTGAATCCACTTCCATCTAAAGCAATTATCTCACCATTTATTTGGTGATTCCTCAATATTTATTTGTTTAATTCTTTCAATATTGCTGTTGGTAACCTTTGGAAGAATTTCTGGAGTGTTGTGTAATGTGGAACCTTTTTAAGTGCAAATATTGTTGTATTTTATCAAATAACTCCAATAAATCAATTATTTGTCTGTATGTGCTTCTTGTGTAGATTTTAACTGCTAAAAGTGTGAATAATGCAGGTTGTGTGAAGTCATGCTTTGAAAAATTGCTTGAATATTTATTTAACACAATTTTTGATATTTAAATACATATTTAATGAATTTTAACAGTTTATTTGGTCTAATATCCTTGTTTATTTCTTTAATTTTTTTGAGTGCTGGTTTTTCAAAACCAAAATCCGAAAGATTTAATTGCTTTGAAAACAAACAACTAATTGGAGAATAGGTATTTTCGCGTTTCATATTAATATTTATTCTCCATTTTACTATATATAATTATATATTGCTTATTTTTTCTAATCGATGTGAAATTTCAAGTGTAAATCTTAATACAGAATAATTAGACAATTTTAATAGATTATAAGTAAAAATAGAAATAAAAATAAATTTTTAAAAAATTTTTGCAAAAATCAAATAGGATTTCTACAAAGCCTTTTTAAATAATTAAAATTATACTTACATTAATAATGTTTTAATAACAAAATTTAATTAATATACAAGACAAGGTGACAAAATGGTCAATATTATTATTCAAAATGAAGTAGATGAATTAAAAGATGCATACATCAGCTTAAAAAATCCTCCATACCCCTTATCTGGAATGGAAATAATATTCAAAGATACAACTGTTGTCCATCTCAATGGAGATTCAACCATTAATATTGATGGATATGATTGTTATATTGATGAAAAATACTTTGATTTAAGAAAAAATACTATTAAAAAAATCAGATTTATATGTTAATCAAGGAGATAACATGACAAATGTTTATTTTGTAATGTATAAATTCAAAATACGTAGAAAAGGTGCTAGAAAAACCGAAGAAAATTATTTAACCTTCGATACTCCAATCCATAATAATTTAACACTGATGACAATCCTAAGAGAAATTTTTGTAGAAAACACTTTCGTTCATGATAATTTAAGAGTCACTGATCAAATCCATTTTAATGAAGAACGAAACTCATTAACAGGATTATTGGATTTAGGAGAATATGGAAACCTTAGAAAAGTCTTTAATAGAGATGATGAAGAATGGCAAGATGAAATTGATGAAAATAAAATTGTTTGTGATCCGTTTCTATTCAGAATCGAAATGCCATTGGACACAAATGAGGGATTTATAATTCTTGAAAAGAAAAAATCAAGACCTTTCACCACCACTTTCTTTAAATGTATTAAAGAAAAAATTAAAGAGAATTATGGAGATTGTTTGAGTATTGATACTGCCCATGTTATTCCAAGGGAAGCTGAACCATTATTTGACAATTGTGAAGTATTAGAGTTTATTTTTATAAGAAATCAAGAAAATGAAGAGCCAATGGGAGATAACCAATTCCCATTTACAAAAAGCAAACTTATTTTAGATGTTAGAAATAATGATTTTCATCTAAATCATGTTCAAGAAGAAGGTTTTTTAACTAATTTACAATCAAGACTTCCAGATTCAAATATCTTTGCCAAACTAAGGAGAAATGACAATAAACAAACAACTGTCAATTTAGAAGACATATATGAAAATAAAATGCTTTATTTAGATATAACTGAAGAATTAGAATGGGAAGACGGAAATCCAGAATACAACCGTATCAGACAGTTAGCCGAACATTACACTAGAACTAATTATGACTATCATGAAATAGGAGCATTTGATAATGACCCTAGGTAAAATAGATATTCGTTATTTGATAGAAGAACACATAAATACATTTGAACTTAAAGATATACAAAAAAGTAAAAGCAGCAATAGACGAAAACATAAAACTAGAAAAAATATGAAAAGGGATAAAGGAGCATTATGCCTCTTCTTTATTGTTCCAATTATCATTTCTCTACTTGCATCATGGGTTTTTGGAAATATGAGTTCATCATTTAGCAATTCTTTATTAACCTGCTTATCAATATTATCCCCATTGATGTTTGGATTTTTTCCATTTATTTATGATTTAATTGATAATGATGAGATAAATCCTGAAAGTAAATATTTAATCCAACAATTTAAAGCAAATGTTCTATTTACTATGATTTTATCATTTACCACATTAGGAGTTATTTTACTTTGGATTTTGGCAAGTAATAATCTATGTATTATTTGCCATTATTTTGATGAAAAAACTGCATCTACCATAATAAATAATATTCTATTATGTTTATCGGCAATCATATACTACCTTTTAATTTGTTTGAGTTTACACATTTTAATGATTATTCAACGGTTTAATTTCCTTATAAACCAATACAATATTTTTAAAAATAACAATACTTAATATTCAGCAAGAACCATGAATGAACCAAGTCAGAAAAAAATACTACTGGCCAATGCACTTCAAAAATAGAATTCTAATAATTCAAAAAGTTCAACCCCTCCCCCATGTTCTAAAACAAATCCGAATCCTCGAAGTTGTTGACTTTGATGAAAACTGGAAAGTAATTTCAATCGAGGAAAAGCTCGAACAGCTAAAGTCAAACTATATAGTTGCAGGATTATACTTCTATGACAACGATGTCATCGAGATTGCAAAAAATGTCAAGCCGTCAATAGAGGTGAAAAGGAAATCACATCCGTAAATGAGGAATACCTGAAACGTGGAAAATTAAAGGTTGAGATTTTAGGCCATGGGACGGTATGGCTTGACACAGGCACACATTAGGGACTTCAGAACTTCAAATTTTATTGAAACCATACAGAATAGACTGATTTATACATTGCTTGTCTTGAGGAAATCGTTTATCTTAAGGACCACATCACTCGTGATCAATTGTTTGAAATAGCAATGATCTTAAAAAAACAGATTATAGACAATATTTAGGGGCCTGAATTTTTTTGGTTAAAATTCGGCTTAATTCATTTTATTTTTCTTATTTTTCATATTAATTTTTGATGGTTTGTAAAAATACATCTTAATAATTATTTATTTTATTAAAAAAGGCCTTAATACCAATAAATTTAAATACAATGTGTTACAAATATTTATTTGGCGATAAAAATGAAACACAGATTAAATTTAGATATTAAAGACCCAAATTATACTTTGTTGAAAGAAATATTTAAAATTATGGATTCCAGAGAAACTTCTGAAATTTTAGCTTCATTTGGCTTTAAAAACTTGGATAAATTAGTATTTACTTTTAAAATTATATTTATCAGTATGTTCTTTGGTTTAGATATTCCATTCATCTTGAGTGAACTTGAATCCAAAGAAAAACTTCGCAAATACTTTAAAATTTCTAAAGTTTGGAGTGCAGATCAAGTTTATAAAACTTTATCACTTCAAGACCCAGAAAAACTCATGAAAGCATTAAATCGTATTTAAATTCAAGAAATCGCGTTAAAAGAAGAGGAAAAAAGACTTTCGTTGTTGATGCAACACCAGTAGACTTAGATTTTAATTTTAATAGAAATAAAAAGACAAAAGAATATCTAAAAACATTGAATTTAAAATGGAGTTATTCATCCTCAAAAGGATTTTATATAGGATTTAAAGCTACTGTTGTCATTGATTTTGATAGTATGAATCCTGTTTGTATTTTAATTCATTCTGGAGCTCCTGGCGATGCAAAACTTTTTGATGAGATTATGGAAAACCTACAAAAAAGACATATTATTGAAAAAAGAGACACATTAATTTTTGATAAAGGATATTACAGTTATGAAAACTATCAAATCGGAATTAGCAAATATAAAATCGTTCCTTTTATTTTTCCAAGAGACAATTTCAAAAGAAATAAACTCAATGACCAATTATCCTATCCATTACAAGCATTTAAGAAAACAAAGAAAATTATAACCGAAAAAAGATTCTATGACAATTTAAAACATGAACTTCTAAAAAAGCTAGATAATTGGAAGAAATTCAAACCAATTCGGGGAAAAATAGAAGATTTTTTTAAATTACTCAAACAAGGACTCAACATGAGAGAAATACACAAATATACGCCAAAATCAGTTGCAAAAACAGTATATTTAAATGTATTTTTAGGAGCCCTGATTATATCACAGAGATACTACTCAAAAACGACCATACAACAATATCAGAGAACTAAAAAATTCAGACCCCTAAAATATTTTAGACTCCAATACTCTCACAGAGTGTTGATTAAACATCAAAGTAATAGCGAAAGGATGGTTTAGATCAACTGGATTCATAAGGGTCATCACTAGTGATGTCAAAGTTGAAGTAATGGATTGGTTGATGCACATTTTGGAATTTGATTGATTTTTAGAAATAATTTAAGACTATAACATAAAATTAATATCAATTAGGATTTAAACTAAAATTATGAAAAACAAAAAAGAGAACAATAAAGATTGGATAGATAAATTTTATGAAAAATATTTTGATGAAACCACCTCAGAGGAAGAACTTAAAAAATGCTTTCAGTTTAAAAATCAACAAATCCCTAATTCACTTTATCAATTTACGAAATCAAAACATGTAGAAGATTTATTAGTAAATGATTTGATGTATTTAAGAACCTTTGACCAGTTAAATGATCCTTTTGATGGACATTTTCTTGGAGAGAACAAGGTAATGACTAAAACTTCTGTTGAGGAATTACAAAATGAAATTCAAATTAAGGTTGAAAAACATAGAATTGAAGTTGATATGGATTATAAGAAATATTATAAAGTGGCTTGTTTTACACAAGATAATGATGATACAGTAATGTGGGGAGTTTATGGTGACAATCAAAAGGGAATATGCATTGAATATGATTTCCACAAAGATCCTGTTTTTGAGTTTTTCTGCATGCCTGTAAATTATGTGGAACAACCCAATCATGATAGAATAATCAATAAGACAATAGATAAAGAACATTATTCTAATCGTTCAGCCGATGAAGTGTTTTTGAAAAAAACAGATAATTGGAGTCATGAGAAGGAATGGAGAATTGTCGTTAATACCATAACACCCTACAAGCATTATGAATTTGAAGGAGACTACAAGTATCTGAAATTTATGAAACCTGAATCTGTTTATCTTGGTATTAAAATGGAGGATAAAGAAAAGGATAGAATAATTGAAATGTGCAAAACAAGAAATATTAAAGTTTATGAAATGAAACAGGATAATGAAAAGGTTAAATTAGTGTCAGATAAGATAATTTAAGAATCATTCAATACATCAATCCTTAACTAATAATAATGCAATAAATAGTTTTAAAAATTCTGTAATCGATAGATTTTAATTTTATACCCTACTTGATAAAAAAACGTATACTGTTAATCGGTATAATTTAATAAATGATTATTATAAAATTATTAATATAGTAACTATTGAGGGAAAACTATGGCATTTCACAACATAGATTCTGAAATAATTTTAATCAATCAACTAAAAAGTGCTTATAGAAAATACAAAACACAAATCTACTATGATAATCATAGCGCAATCCAACGCGAAGATTTAGCTGAATTCGAGAGAAATAATTTTTTAAGCCTCCAAAAAGAAACTGAAACTTTTTTTGATAATGAAAAAATTGATGAAACATTTCAAAACCTAGCCAATAAAATTATTTATAATGAAACTGATGATTTACTTGATGAAATTGAAGTTATTGCATTTCCAAAAAAGATGAAAACTAATGAATCTAAAATTATTTCAAATTATAATATTGCATCTAATGAAATTAATCAAATCCATTATTTTATCAAGCTCCCCGTTGAAGCTCAAATTTTGGGAGTTTTATGGATTTTAAGATGCGGATATGTTTTGGATGAAATGTTATATAAAAATTGTTATGGTAATCGTTTAAACAAGCATTTACTTAAAACCCTTAAAGATAAAAAAGAATGGTATGATGTGAATAAAAAACATAATTTTAGTCCTTTCCTGTTTGAACCATATTATAAAAATTATGAATCCTGGAGAGATAATGCACTGGACAATATTAAAAATTTACTTGATAATGACAAGCATGCCATAATGATATCCCTTGATTTTAAAAATTACTACTACAGTTCAACAATTAATTTTGATGCATTAAAAAACGATATTGAAAGAGGTAAGAACTTAGTTGATGAAAGTTATCCCTTTGAAGATGAAGATGCCGAATTCAACAAAGAAATTAATGATAAACTGACTGCTTTTGTTGAAGAAGTATTCAAAAGATATTACAAAGAATTCCATGTAAATAACTATTTTGAGGATTTACCATTCATCCCTCTTGGTTTTTTACCTTCAATGATTATTGCTAATTGGAACTTGCATTACTTTGATAAAAAAATTTTAGAGGATGCACATCCTTCTTATTATGGCAGGTACGTTGATGACATTTTAATTGTTTTGGATTCACATGAGAGAAGTGAAATTCACAAAATCCCACATTTTGAAGAATTTGAAGATGCTAATGATATCGTTAAAAAGTATTTGACACTAGATTCTGCTGAGCATCCAATGAATAATATATTTAAATTTGAAGAACATCATCATGACTTCGAGATTGACAGTCAAGAAATCAAACTTGACGATGAAATTGTCAAACTAATCAACAACGTTAACTTTAAAGACAAAAGTATTATAAAAGTACATGATTTAAAAAATCCTCATACCCACGATATTATATATTATAAAAACCTTCAAATTCAACCAAATAAGGTTAAATTATACAAGTTTTCTCATAAAAATTCAACTGCAGTCATTGAAAATTTCAAAAAGGAAATTGCTAAAAATTCAAGTGAATTTAAATTAATGAAGGATTCTGATAAATTAATAGCTGAATTTGAAGAGAAATTGTTCGAAATTGATTATGTTGAATCCATTAATAAACTGAATAACATCAATAGCGTTAAAATCAACAAGTTTGAGATTTCAAAACTGATGTCCGGAATATTGAATTCTTCAGCATTTTCATCTGAAACAATTCCTGAAAAGACCGTTGATAAATTAATTGAAGCTTTTGAAGCAAACATTTTTGAATTTTTCACCCTATGGGAGAAACTATTCACATTATTATATGTAAATGAACAAGAAGATAAATTAATTGATTTAATCGAATATATTCAACTTAAGATAAATTCTTTAAACTTCAATCCGGAAAATAATGAATATGGATTTAAATACAAATTATTTAATGATACAGAGAGTGATTGTGAACGTGTTAAGGACACTCTAGAAAAGTATCTATTTTCAACCATTATCCGGGTATTGTCTTTAAAATCATCAGAGATTTATAAGGAATTATTTGAAGAAGAGGATATAAATGAATATTTTGATTCTACATTTAACATGATTGCATCCTCAATGGTAAATAACAGTTTCATGAAGTATCCTCTTCAAAATACATTTAAAATTCAAAACCATATCAGACTCAACAGTTTAGATGAAAAAACTCGCAGAAACATTAAGTATGATTTGATTAAAGAGAATGCAGGAAACAGCAATGATAGAATATTTTATGGATTTTGTTATCCGAGATATGTTAAACTTCATGAAATCATATTAAATGAGATTTATAACACTGTATACTTTAGAAAAAGCGATGAAAAAGACTTTGAAGAAAAATATCCTGATTTCAATCAACTACACTCCAAACTAAATTTCTATGGGCAATTTTCAAATGCAACAACCGAATCAACATTAGACAATTATATAAAAACAGATTGTGCTTTAAACTGCAATGGCCATGAGGATTGTCCTGTTGATGAGAATTATAAAACCTTAAAAGTTGGAAAGGATAATAAAACTAAATTAAAAATTGGATTGGTAAATACAAAGTTGGATTTTAATGATTTTGAAAAAAGATTGGTTAGAAAACCAAATTTAAAACTGGAACGCTTCAATAAGATTAAATCTCAAATCAATGATGCAATAAAAAGCAAAGTTGATTTGTTGTTAATGCCCGAGATGTATATTCCTTTTGAATGGATTAATGAAATAATCAACATCTCCAAGAATCGCCAAATCGGAATGATTTTTGGCATTGAACCCATAATAAGTAATGGATATGCATATAACTACATTATCACATCACTACCATTTTCAGTAGATGAAACATACTTTGAAGCAATTGTTTCACCTCGATTGAAAAATTATTATTCCCCAGAAGAAATAAAATCAATTAAATCACAATATCTAAACGAACCGGAAGATGATAAAAAATATTATCTCTACAATTGGAATGGAATTCATATTGTGCCATTTTATTGCTATGAACTAGCCGACATTGAAAGCAGAGCAAAATTCAAAAGCTGCTGTGACATCATAACCGTGTCTGAATTTAACAAGGACTCCATTTATTTTGCAAATATTGCAGAATCATTATCACGAGACAATTACTGCTACTGTATTAAATCAAATACTTCCGAGTTTGGAGGAAACAGCATTATACAACCTGCTAAATCTGAAATGAAAAAGATTGTTGAACTGAAAGGTGGGGCAAATGATTATTTAGTAGTTCAAGAAATTGACATTAATAAATTAAGAAACAATGCAATCAAATCGGATACAATAACTGATAAAAAAGACAGGACGCTAAAACCAAATCCTCCAGGATTGAATATTGATATTATCAAAGAAAGAATGAATCTGGAAAACAAATATACGCCTAAAAAATTTGATATACATGATGTTCCGCAAAGTTTTGTTGAAAATGAAACGATAAACATGCTTTTAAAAAGATATGATTCGGAATTATCTAATCGTACTTTCGGAATCTGGGGCCTTAGTTTAAAGCCAAAAATGAAAACTATTGAATCAACACCTGCATTAAAGATTGTAAAATATCTTATTAAAGAAGGTGCTAAAGTTAAAGTTTATGATCCAAAAAATACAGAGAATTTTAAAGCAGAAATAGTAGACAATGATTCTATAAAATTTGTTAAATCCAAATATAATGTTTTAATTAATGCAGATGCATTAATTTTACTAACCGGATGGGATGAGTTTAAAAACAATGATTATAACGAAATGAAAAAACGCATGAATGAAAAAGTTATATTTGACTGTAGAAATGTTTTGCCATCAAAAATAAAAGATTTTGAAGTGCATAGAATCGATTATGGTTCCGTTAATATAGCATTCTAACAAAAATGATATCATCCAAAATATCTACTAAAACGAGTCTGTAAACATTTTAGGAGCCTGAATTTTTTAATTCTAATTCCTTCTAATTTTCATTATTTTTTTAATTTTATCATAGTAATTGGGAGGCGTTTTTAAGAATACAATAAAATTTTTCCTAATTTTTAAAATAAGACCAATAATAGGCTCTGTCTAAAATTGTCATGATGGCCTATGCTTTATTTGATTAATCATGAGTTGTTATATTGTTGTATTAATTTTAGGGATATTTTAATTCTCCATATTTAAAATGGATTATTGTTTACTTTTTGAATTGATTAAATCGTATTTTGCGGTTAGTTAAATTTAATGTTTTTTGATGAAGTTTTATTCTGATGGAATGGTTCTATTTTTATATTAAACAAGTTGATTGTATGCGGATATTTCTGTAACTTGGTGAATATCAAGTTATACTATTTTTGAGTGGTTAGGTTTGGTTATTTTAAAAATAGAAGTATATAAATAATGTAAAGGGTATATTATTATATATGCTCTCAATAAACCCCTTTACAAGTTATAATATTGTTGACATTTTAAATAAACCTTTGTATTTTATTGAATCTGAACAGTTAAATGTGTGTAATCTAATCAGTCCTGATGATTTGGGCTTTTTCCAGGAGTATTATGGTGATTATTATACAGAAATTGTTTATTATGAATATGAAAGGCCATTGTGTCCCAAATGTAATATTTCGATGAACAGTAATGGTTCGAGGCCAGCTAAACCTAACAAATGGGGAGGCATACGTAAAAAACAGTATATCTGTCCAGAATGTGGAAAAACACATTTCACAAGTTTGGAAAATTTCATAAAAAGATACTCCAATTACACCCGTGCAATTTGCGAAAAATCACTAGAATATGAATCCATTGCCTATTTATCCTATCAGAAGAAAGCAGAAATAATCAAATTCGAAAATGGAATAAGATTAAACCGTCAAACAGTATATTATCACGAATCAACATATGATACAACATTCATCACACAAAAAGAAGAAAACCTTCAAAAACTCCTAAAAGAAACAAAAATCGAACCCAGCGGGATATATCACTACGATGAAGAATTCTTGCACGAAAATGGAATAAAAACAGTCCGATTAGCCATCATTGATGCAGTAACAAACTTAATAATTAATGATCAAGTAATTTATCAAGAAGATTTTGATCAAGAATTTGTGGAAATCTTTCTAAAATACTCCTTAGACGGATTACCTAAAAAAGTACTAATAACTGATGGCAATGTAATCTATCCACTAATAATTGAACGAATTTGCATAAAACACCAACTCTGCATATTCCACGTCATCAAATACCACAACCACAAATCTTACAAAAAAATCAACAAAATAAAAAGAAGAATACGAGCACTGGAAAGAAAAATAAAAGAAAACGAAGAAAGAATAACAAAACTAAAAGAATACAGCAAAGGAATGCCCAACAGAGTATCAAAAAAAGAGACAACAAGGACAAAAAGAATCAAAAAGCGAAAAAAATTAATGAAAGATAACAGAAAATACAGAAATGAATTAAAACAAAAAAGAATAGAACTAAAAGAACAGGAACGAATCAACGAAAGAATAGCCAATATTTATGATACAGACACTCCAAAAGCAGCAATAAGAAGATTTAGAACAATATATCACCAACTAGACCAATTTGATGACAATACACAAAAATTCCTAAAAAACCTAAACAAAAAATTCGACAAAACAATAGAATACCACAAAAACCCACAAATACCCAGAACAAACAACAAAATCGAAGGATACTTCAAAATAACGCTGCCTAGCCATATAAAAAGAATATATCGAACAAGAGAAGGACTAATAAGATGGATAAGACTGCAAAAAATCAGATGGATAGAAAGAAATGTTTTATTCAATGAAAAAAACAACTTACAAAATCTCTGAATCAACCAAAAAATTGATGCTACATCATGACAATTTTAGACAGAGCCAATAATATCGTTAATTTAAATATAATGCATTACATATATTTAGTTTACGATAAAAATGAAACACAGATTAGATATATCAGAGCAATATTGAGATGCAGTGCTATTTTTTGATGAATTCAGATTTGTGAACGCTATAACTATCGAGAATTAAACATGCCCTTGTTCGGTTTGCATTTTTGTTATTATGTCTTCTTTTTTCTAATATTATCACTGGAAGAAGAAATCAATTGATGACTAATTCGACAAGTCCAATGAACTTGAATACTTCCTCAACAGGGCTGTAAAGGATTGTGACATTAAAAAAATAAGGAAAAATCAGTGACGTGCTATGTAAGGCCGAAAAAAATCTCAAGGGAGGGTGATGCCGTTAAATGAACCAAAGCATATGGAGTAGGGGTTTGTCCTTCTTTTAGACCATACGATTACCCAGAATCACACAAGGCAGTTGATGGATGCCTATGATAAGTATAACACTTCAGTAGTTTCACTTAAGACTGTTTTTCCAGATGATACAGGCAGGCATAAAATCATCAGCGCCGAGAATGTTAAAGATAACACCTATCAAATCAAAGAAATCATAAACAATCCCGTAGGAAATCCACCGTCAAATCTTGCAGTCATGGGAAGATATATCCTGACACCTGAGATTTTTGAAAAAATTGATGAAACCGAAAACAGACAGGTGAAATCCATCTAAGCGACGCGCTGGCAAAATTAAGTTGTCTTTATGGTATAGTCTGTGAGGGCAAGTCACATTTCATTGAAAACCGACTGGACTGGATTAAGGCATCGATTGTGTTTGCCCTTGAGGATGATGAGTTCAAGGATGAACTGTTGGAGTATATGAAAAATTACATTTAGACAAACTAAACTCTAAAAAAGATACTTTCCCATTGAATATTAAACCCACCAAAAACAAGCCCCCACAGTGATGATTTGGAAAATAAACTTCCCGACCTCTAAAGTTTTAAATGAGGTATTTTGAAAAAGCATCAGTTTTTTAAAGTGTGTGCATGCACATGCTGCAATTATTAAAATTTCTTTCCAAACTTTATGCCTCGAAATCAAAGCATCAAATGCTTGAATATGGGCTTTATTAAATAAGATGTTGTCATTGAAAATTTATTTTAATAAAACGGACAGTGAAAAATTTTAAATCATCATAAAAAATCTAGAAAAGCAAGCGAGTTAATGGATGTGAAAATTAAATTACAAAATAACTATAAATTACAAAACACAACATCCAATTGATCTTACATCCTAATCGATTACAACCGCCGTATGTTTTTATCGCAAACCTGCGAAAAAATCGCACAATACCAACAGCACCGGGAAAACTCATTAATCTATAAATTATTACTTAATTTATCATTAAATCATCAAATATTTTCAAATAGAAATATAACAAATTTATATCAAGCATTTAAGAACAATAAAATAATAAAATTAGATTAATCAATAAAAAACATTGAAAATTAATTTAATATAAATCACCACCCCC
>Ga0310695_10002959_pt1 | contig 34432 bp, 24 predicted proteins | sample RumenRJG_04DNA_FD_203882 | JGI IMG/M metagenome (GOLD analysis project Ga0310695, IMG submission 203882) | Bovine rumen microbial communities from Lethbridge, Alberta, Canada - RJG_04 (v2) (version 2) | ecosystem: Host-associated > Mammals > Digestive system > Stomach > Rumen | place: Canada... | reverse complement strand
TGTGTTACGGCCATGACACTGGGCCCAACCCGTGATGCCAGGCCGGACCTCGTGTCGTCGCATTTGTTCTGAAGAATAGAGGGAAAGATATTTGACTAAAAGAGGGCGGGGACCAATCAGCGACATATCACCTTTAAGGACATTCCACAATTGCGGGAGTTCGTCAAGGCTGGTGTTGCGTACAAAACGCCCAACAGGTGTGATACGTTGCATATCTGGCAGCAAGTTGCCGTTGATATCACGTTCCTCATTCATCGTCTTGAACTTCACTATCTTGAATATTTTGCCATGAAGCCCAGGTCGATCTTGAAAGAAAAACGCCCCAGCACCTTTGTTGGCGATGTGCAGCCACACCGTCACCACCAGCAGCAACGGCGACAAGCATAGCAGAGCGACTAACGCAATTGAAAAATCCAATAATCTTTTGAAATATGTTTTATACATCTTTTGGCAACTCACACATATTGTGATAGAAAATTCATTATTTGTGTAAAAATAATCTGATGCCCTTGTAAATCAGTCAGATAAAGATTGTCATATTGCTCTGCCATTACACTGATGTCAAACTCTTGTGCGCGTTCTTGGCAATGCTGGGCAACCTGCCGGTAGCGTTTTGGATCTTCGCACAGCCCGCTGATAGTCGATGCCAACGCTTGTGCATCGCCCTTAGGGAACAGTAGTCCATAACCCGCCACCACCTCGCGCAGTCCATCCACCTCGCTCGCAATGAACGGTCGTCCGCTAGCCATCCCTTCGATGCTTGACAGTGATAGCCCTTCCCAATGCGACGAAAGTACCATCACATCACTTGCCTCCATAATCTCAGGAATGTCCGTGCGGATGCCTAGAAATGTCACTCGATCTGCTACTCCTTGCTTTGTCGCCAATTCTTCTAGCAAGGGGCGGCGCGGCCCATCACCCACCAATTGCAGATGGTATTGCTTTGGCAATAGCGTCATTGCGCGGATGAGAGTATCTTGATCCTTTTGCTCACGGAAAGCGGCTATCATTGTAATGACATATTCAGACTGTCCAGTAATATCTTTGACTGGGCGTACAAAGCGATGCGTCTCTACCCCATTATAAATGGTGTTGATATTATTCTTTTTGCCAATGTAAGCCGTGAGATTGTCGTAAGTCTGGTCTGCAATGCAGATTATTTTGTCGTATCGGCTGTACATCCATTTATCGATGGGCTTCAGCCACCACTTGTTACGACGGCGATTGGTGGCATTATGTTCAGTGGTCACAAGGCGTGCATGGTTTCCAGATAGAATCTTCGCTAGTGGAGCAAAGAGTTGGCATGCAGTATTGTGGGTATGAACGATATCATAATGGTGCTTGTGCAAAAACTTGGTCAGTCGCCACAGATTACGTGGATGATACACATTGCCGCCCATGCTCAGGCTGAAGATAAGAATGCCAGTTGCTTCCAGTTGTTCGTAGAATGGTGTCTGTTGCCCATCGAACACCAGCAATTCCACCTCATTGCCCAGCCCGCGCAGTCGTGGCAGCAGATCCACCATCAAGTGCTCCGCGCCCCCAGTTCTTAGTGACGTGATAATGTGCAATATCTTCATAATCGAGAGTCGCGTAGGTGCATGAGTAAACCGGCAGGTTGGCACCAGCGCCAGTACCATGCGAGTCTTGGAGCCTTGGCACCATTGGGTAGGCAGGCTGCAAACCGCCAGTAGTTGATGGCAGCCTTTATCTTCTCCTTCAGCGGAATGTCGTACGAGACCATCTCTTGGTAGCATGTCGTCGAAGCCATTGGGCTCTGCATCCGCACCTTCACAATCCGGTCGGTCAATCCTCCCTCCTGATACTCGCACTCATAAACGTTCTCATAAAAATACCGCAAGATATATTTCTGTGCTATACGGTTCCATACAAGTGCCTCTGGGCAAAACTTTTCGCCGTCAAATTCGGGGAAAGGGAACTCACGCAATACCACTGTTCGAAACACCTCAGCCAAGTCTCCTTTAATGTGATGCTTGTAGCGAATGTCCAATGCGTTGCAATCGATGACTCCAAAGGGTTGCTCGCCACCAACCTTTTTCCCATCATCATAGCACCGCAACCCACTCACTCCTGCGAAGCGATTATCTAAGCATATCTGTTGGTAATGTTTGGCTATGGTCTCCAGGGCCTGAGGAGGCAACAGATCATCACTATCCACAATAAAAAATAAATCACCCCGTGCTTCCTGCACCCCACAATTAATCGCCCGATGCTTTCCCCCGTTGGCCTGGCGGATGTAACGTATCCCACCTAAACCCTTAAAGTCGGAATTGTCATTCAAAAAATCAGTTTTAATTCTAAATTCTAAATTCTTAATTAATGATTCTGTTTGGTCTGTACTCCCGTCATCCACAATGATCCACTCAAAGTCCTTGTATGTCTGCTTGCACAAACTCTCATAGAGCCGTGTTAGCAAGTGTGCACGATTATATGTAGGAGTGAAAACGGTGATCATAGTTTCTGCGATAACACGTCCGTTATTGTGCATCAGTTAAGATGGCTCTATAACTTATAAAATTTATTCTCATCATATTTTGGATCATACTCATAATTGTCGTGTATAATGTCAGGTGATCGGTGTCCATTGGTGAGGAATGTCTTGTATGGAGACAAGCTATCACCTATCTGCCAGGCATTGAAGATGCGCATATACAATAGCAGCATGAGGGCAATTAGAGCGGAACTATATAGTTGTTTCAATTCTGTTCTCTGAATGATACATGAGACTGTGGTAATAACACCAACTATATATATCCAACCCACTCTGCCTCCATTCTCTGAACGAATAAATAATAACAATAGAGCACAGAAAATCAAGGCCATGTTCAAGAGTAAAGTCTGTTGGCGGTCGCTAGAATCAAACAAGTCGTAGTTCAGGAAGATAAAAGCTGTAAAGAAAAAGGCCTCCAAGAAATATGCGATGCGTAAAGTTCCTTCTTCGTTTGCCATTGTTGTTACTCGCTGATCCTCCATAAAAGTGTCAGTAGCCCCCATGAAACCGCCTACCATATTGCTCATGCCAATCATGAAGCAGATAACCAAAACGCTTACTACAAATCCTTTTGAGAAAACCTTGTTAGGAATGAAATAAATCGGTGCTAGAATGATAGCGGAATTGTGGAAACTGAATGCGAGTAAAATGATGCCGAAAAAAGGGATGGGTTTGCGGTCGATAGCATAACGGATGGCTAGCCAGCCAATAGTAGCGGCTGTAACCTGACGCAGATATGTGAAAGTAAAAAAGAACCAAAGCCCCAGGAAGATGATAATAGCAAAAGGATAATTCTCACAATACTGTTTAATTGAGAAAAACAACAGTGTGTAAATGAGAACTGTAACTGCAAAAATAAAGATATAGCGGTTTATCGTGATGAATGACAACAATTGGTTGAATATTAGAAATCCCCACTCGCTGGCGTACAGCTTGTAGCCAGTGGTCTCAAGCACGTCACCCCCCGATCTAGAAACAACGCTCAATTGATCGAATACTGCGCCATAGATATACCGATCATAGCCACCTAACATATCGGCTAAGCCAACAAATAAAGCCAGTCCAAAAATAAAGATGCCTAGCATCTTCTTCGATTGCACATCATCGTCAATCGTAGTATAGTACCAGATAACAGGTATTAAAAAAATCAATAGATATAACCACATATAGTCAAAAATGTCAGGATTATGTCACTATATCAAAACATCCGCTAAATCTGCGTGAGGTAAAACTTCAAACAGTTGTTTCGCAATTCTCACAGGATCATGTTGCTCCAGTACCGCCTCGCGTCCGGCTTGCGCCATCTGCTCGTAGTGTTCAACTCGTGTCGGGATATCCATCAGCGTTTCAACTAGTTGTTCAGGTGTCTCCCACACCACACACGACGTGTCATGCTCTACAGCGATGTTCTCCATTGCATATGGTGTGCCGAGCACCAACAGCCCGTTTGCCAGCGCGTCCAGCACTTTGCCCTTAGTCCCAGTGCCAATAGTGATGGGTGTCACCTGGATATCATGCTTGATAATTTCGTCGATATAATCAGGAGCAAACTTAATATGCTCAACCTCAAACCCTAAATTCCGAAGCACCTCCACATGTCGTTCCCAGCCCTTGCCCAAGAACGTGATGGAGTAGTGGTCGCGAATTGTGTATTGTGCATTGTGCATTGTGCATTGAATATACTCCAACACTTCATCAGCAGTTTGCTGCATATACAGGTTATATTGTCCCGCAATAAGCAAGCGAATCTTCGGCTGGTGGAACCGAATTGCTCCGCGTTCAGCAACAACATAGTGTGGATGCCTGATGAAATGCGCCTGTATACCTGGGTACATCTTTCTCAAGAACTTCACATCTTCCTTTCCCACTAGATGATATTGTATAGAATCATCAGTATGGTAGTCTCGTTCTAGCGCCAAAAACTTTGGATACATTAAGGCACAACGCCAAAACTTTTTCCAATTTCGTGTAACAAATCGTTGCCCCAACATGCGATAGTAGTAAAGCGCCTCACTATCGGGTAATGTGTGAATTATTTGAAAACCAACAAATTGTTTAGTGACTCTTGACCATTCGGCACCATAAACCCATATCAAGTCTGGCTTTTTGGATTTTATGTCTTCAACAAACCATTGTGGAACCTTGATATAGTGATGAATCGGGTATTTTAAAAATAGGCGAATGAAGAGCAAATGATACCGGAATATAAAGCGAAACCATTTAGGCAAGGGTATAGTATGTATTATAACATCCAATTCCTTCTCAACCTGCCGTATTTTAACATCCGTTATGTCATTGTTATTAAATGTATAGATCTCGACCATCACATCTTTGTCGCGACCTGCTAACAAATGATAAGGAAGTGCAGATGTTCCCCTTATGTTTTCCGACGTAGGGGTCATCGTCGTAATCATGCACACTCTCATCTTTTATAGTATTGTCCACCAAAAAACAAAAAGTCTAGTGTTTTGCTTTTAGACAGGAAGTGAATTAGGCAAAGACACAAAAAGAGGAAACCAAGAGAAAGCATTGGTGCAACAATCAAGTCTAGTAACCATTCCTTTTCAACATACCACGCTAAAGTATCTGGAAAAATATTATTAACTAGTATTGTTTGTAAAACATATATTCCCAATGTGTATTTACCGAATCTTGACAAAACTGAAAGAGATTGTGTATTATATTTGTTGTATATTAAAGCTACTAGTGATATTATAGACATACTACCGCAGAATGCAACAAGATAACGAAATAATATTAAATGCCATTGAGAGTGCAGAGACTCAGGATTAATTGTGATGATGTTTGGTATGTCTGAATACCACTGAATGGAATATGTAACGATATAAAGCAGAATGAATCCCACGATAATCCTCCATCTTCCCATAATACTCTCAAATACTCGATATTTTTTCAGGAAATAGCCACTCCAAAAATAGGGCCAAAGAAGATTAACTTGAAGAGAACTTCCTTGAGGGATAAGAAATAGAAATATACTAGACAGAGAAAATAGCAGCCAATCATTCAAGTTTGTTTGTTTAAGCAGCCAGAAAAGCACATAATAGACAAACAATGTTTTAAGAAACCAAGAATTGCCTATGATCTCATCTCGAAAATTAGTTGTATCTCTGACAAAATATAAATAAATGCAGCAGATAAATGTGCATGTTAACGCCGGCAGCAATAGTTGTGTCGCTTTTGCCTTGAGCATATTTGCAAAAGATAGTTTTAGCATCCGATCGCTTACAAAAAAACCGCTTACAACCATAAATAATGGCATATGGAATGAATAGATAGGTTTCCACAAGTGTTCGCCTACACTCCAACCATGCACCATCATTTGTGTAACATGGCCTAAGATGACCAAATATATGGTAACTAACTTGACTGCATCAAGATAAGCTATTCTGCCAGTTCTGTTCATACCTTTACATCCAGACCTCTCGGTATTCTGCTCCATTCAGCATGGCAGCTCTTAGTGCAAAACCACTGTGATACATTTTTTTGTCACGAATTGAAATGACAGTATGTGCAAATGAGAGCATATAATAATCTAAAAATGATTTAAGATAAGTCATTTTGTCTGCATCAGTTGTCACTCCCATATGAACAACTTCTCCAGGTAGAGTGTAAACGTAAGACAATTGATTAATACGTTGAATAAATGTTTTACTATCTGATGTTACTAAGATTGTCTCATGAGGGTGTTTCTCATGTTCACACTCAACACATTTAACCGCTTGCAAAATATATGACTCACGCTGATTCTCAGGTAATGTTTCCCCTCCATCTCTCAAGTCGCCGAGTAACTGCCTAAATCGGAAAACCATAGCGAAGTAATGGCCTTTACCTCCTAATCTAGGAAGATGGAGGTCTATTTGTTCTTGTAATAATGGTGTCGGTTTAAACAATTCGTTGAACAAGTAGCCGTAGTCTTTTTCTGCTGCCACCATGTTGGAGTGCACATGTATCTGCTGAAATGGCTTGCGAATATAATGTTTCAAAATCTTGCTGTGAGCAAAACTTTGCAACCTATCATTTAGATTGGCATGAAATGTCAGTAGGGTGCAGGGGTAGACCTCATTGGTATCATAGCTGATCTCATTATCATCAATCCGCCAATCATATTGATTCGGCTCTAGGTAATCAATCAGGTTAGGCACTTTAAAGTACAATTTAAATGGCACGCAAAGCTCTTTGCAAATTTTAAATACCGATGTAATGCCTCTCAACCTGTCGGCGAGTCCCATATTGAAGGTAGTGTCAGGTGTAACCACAAACACAACCATTTTATCTTGAGCATTCGCTTTTTCAGTCTTCTTTGAGTTTAATGCTGCATATAGCGGTAGAAGTTTGCTCTTACGCGACTTATAGTTATGGATAAGTATCGGCGAGAAGTAGGTGCATCGTGCAAATGTGTCATATAGAATGCGACCTAGTGTTTTTTCTCTAATCTCAGACATTATGTTCTTTTCTTTGATTCTCTAATATTTGCTTAATTTTAGTGTCATCCCCATAGACGATAGGTGAATCATAAGGGCGGTCTGGATATTTGCCATAATCCAGTGTAATATGGAGATTTTTTTCTCGGATGTACCCCTCAATCTTCTCTGCAAGGCTTACAGCTTTTCCACTACAGCAATTGATGATGCCGCAGATTTCAGTTTGTGATATAACTGCTGCGATTTGTGAGGCTAATTCATCGACAGATATAAAGTCATATTTAGTCTTGCCGGTTGTGAAAGGAAATTTTTCTTGCCCATTTTGCTCTGCTTCTAACAATTTGCCGAAGATAGAATGGTTTCGTTGATCATCGCCGTAGATATAGTAACCTCGTATCCATTGTAATACTATATCTTTATCTTTGCAATAGAGCATAATTGATCTTCGCAAGGCATCTTTTGCTATCCCATACTGCGAAAGCGGATTGCAAGGAGTTGATTCATCAATGGCCCCTTCCCAATAACCAACCTCATGCATGGTTCCCATTACTGCTAGATGTTTCAGCCCTCCATCAATTATTGTGGTCAGAAACTTGTAATGGGCCGATAAGTCGCCCATCTGCGTATTAGCATTATGTACGAATCCATTGCGCCACGCCAAATGAATACAGACATCATGTTTCCCCAATTTGTCGTAAAGACAATTAGTCACATCGAAGATATCTACCTCCAGTTTCCGAGCCCTAGGATCAGTTGCATCAAACCTTATGTCACAAACCGACACCTCGTGACCTAAATCTAAGAGTTTCTTCACGACATGGCATCCAACATAGCCATTTCCACCTGTTACTAATATTCTCATAATAAAATACTTGTTTTAATAATTTTACAGGTCATACTTGTAATAGTAATCGATTGATACTTTTAGGGCTCTTCGGTTATGAGAAAACCATTTTAAATATGTTCATAATGTCTTTAGACGGAACCTCCACCGCATTATGATTAAAGGGAAGTTATATAGCGACTTTCGTAATAGCGCAAAACGCAGTTATAAATACGAAGTTTGAACGTTCTGTAGACCTTCTTAACCTTTGCCTTTGTGAAACCTGAGATTTTCAGATAGCGATTCTTTTTTCTTGCTCATTTGTGCTTTCTTTTTGGTTCGAGTTAAGTTTCTGGTACAACGGCAGCAATTTCCTTCTTCTAGTTTTAATATTATGAATAAGAATGGGCAAAAAAAAGGTGCAATGTGCAAGAGAGTCATATATAATGCGACCGATAGCGTTTGCTCTTATTTCAGACATAATACAACCTTTTTTAAGTTATCTAATTTCACTTGTTTGCCGGATTGATAAATGCTTTTTCATGAAATCCAACATGATGTTTAAAACGATTGCTATGGGATAGGTGGCAAATAAAACTAGAAAAACAACAAAAACACCAATAATGGCTGGATGTATGCCAATATTTAGGGCTGAAAAAAAACTCCTAAAAAGTTGGATGAACGGCATCTGAATACAGAATATAGGTAGAGAGTGGATACCCACCCTTTGAAGAATATGTCCTATTTGTGTGCCATCAATTATGACCGATAACTTCATAAGCAGAGAACTGCCTATAACAGCTGCAGGTAATAAGAATAATAGCGAGGTCCCATAAAGGCGTACCGATAGATTTATTTTGCCGCAATAGATGGTAAGCATAGAATAAATGATTGTTAATCCAATGAAAATGGGAAGTGAGATTTGTTCCATGAGCATTTTCTCACGAAAGAACGATCCAACAAAAATGAATACTGCCATCAGAAAAGCAGTGTCTAGACTCCATGGTAATAAAATGGGAAGAAATGACAATGCGTATGTAACCACTAGATAACAAGCAACTATGAGCCACGGCATTTTATTTGACTGTAGAGGTTTAAATAGAATAAAGGCTACAAACATTGATGTAAGAAACCATAAAGGGCCGTTCCCGATGCGGAAAAATAAAATATTGGATTCGGTACCTAAAGGAAAAAGACACCATCGAGAGTAAACAAATCCAATGAAGTTTATAGGCTTGAAGTCAAGGTAGACTGTCATTAATAAAATCGTAAAGAGAATATAGGGCAGGATGAGTTTCTTAAACTTACCACTAATACTCACTTTACGTGTCGTGCAATAACCACTGATAATAAAAAAGAGAGGAATAAAGAAAGGTAAAGCCCAATCCATAAGTTGGTGATAAACATGACTACAAACTACTAGGATTATTCCCAGTCCTTTAGCAACATCAATAAAACCAAAGTGCGTGTGTATCTTAGTGTTTTTTATCATAGAGCCAACCACAAATCATTACTCAATCAATTTACTTGAAGAGTTGTGGTCAATATCAAGTAATATACTATTGTCAAGTGCCTCATTAAACTAGTGAATTATAACTATGAGAATAATTATAAATACTTTTTCAACCACAAGTTCAATATCAGCTTGTTAATTTTTTTGGGTGCAAGTAGTATCGTGTAGACAATTCTAAATAAATTTACAATATCGACAATTACGAGTTCTAATATATTGGGAACAAATGGATGTACATACTTACTAGCATAAAACCTCAGATTGCTAATCCACGTTTGAAATCTAAATGAGGTGTTAACATGTGACATTTTCACATTAGAGAATCCTGAAAGTTTTAGGTACTTTATATAGTACTTCCTTTGTGGAGTCCAGACATCAAACCAAGGTTTAGCAGGGCTAGCATAATGTATTATGCCCGGTTCGAATGCATATTCGATATAGTCAAAGTACTTTTGCGAATTATCGAGTACTGCAATTGACAGGGGAGATACGCCCCACTTATAAGGAAGTGCATACCATTGGTTCTTGAAAACATAATTCAAAGAATCTTGGTCATGCAGATAGACCTTATCCCTCTCTCGTTTTGAGTACTCTATAAGTTTTTCTTCTGCTCCAGTTTTTCTCCAATAATCAAGGTTGATAATCATCAAACCAGAACAGAAGGCTTTGCCTTTTAAGTCTAATCCCAGTTGTCGCCTATGAAGATTTGTGTATGGTGATGCATCCTGGCATGCAGCGAGAGCGAAGTTGTGCAATTCAATCTCATAGAGTTCTTTAACATTGCCCAATACAATTATATCACAATCCAGATAGAGCACTTTGTCAATATCTGGACTTAGAATCTCTGGCAATAGAATCCGATAGTATGCAGCTTTAGTCAGTGGTCTATTTTTTCTGAATTTTACCCCTTCAAGTTTTGATTCATCAACATTGTAAACGGTAAGTTCGTTCTGATATCTCTGACAAAGGTTATTTAAAAAACAAACACTTTTCTTTGCAAGACCATGTGTCAATAAATGGACATAAAACTTCTTATCCTCATTGTTCTCAAACAAAGAACATAACATAGCGCAGCAATGCTGGAAATAGTTGTCGTCTGTATTGCAGGTTACGTGATAAATCATTTTTTATAGATCCAAATCAATTCTTCTGTAAATTATCTCTGACTTTTTTTTTGTTCTCAAACGGCTCAATGTCTTTAATATGAGCAATTTGGCATTTGTGATGGGCGATTTTTTTACTCTTTTATGTTTGAAATGTTCCATGAAATCATTGTCAATCCATGGAGTAAAAGCTTTATAGTAGTAATATAAATTTTTCAAAGGGTGTTTGCAATCCTTTGCCCAAGGTTTGTCCTTAGTATAGTGCACTACATAAGGATTCAAGATATCCTCAATAAACTCATCAACATTGCCAAATACATTCTCTGGAGGTACTCTGTAAAATCCTTCTTGAGCATTATATCGCACAGGTAATGTTAATTTGCTATCTTTTAAAACAAAATTTAAAACATCTTGGTCTGGACAAAGAAGCCTCTCTGGATAATTCTTTATATAATCTATAAAACTGTCTGTTAAGTGATGGGTCCTGATATAATCTAGATTCAATAAAAGCACACCTGAATTGAAATATCCAATCGATTTCTCATAATTTAATCTTTCCCAAAACCGCCCGCAGTCACTTTGATTGGGTACGGCAGCAACAGCAACTTCTTCAAGAGGCATATTCCATAATTCGCTCAAGTTATGTCTCACGATCATGTCTGCATCAAGATATAAAATCTTGCGTATGGTCGTAGGGAGTATCTTTGCAACAAGTAGTCTGTAATAAATAGGGATAGGAAAATTTTCAACTTTAACAATAAGAAATTTCTTGATGTTTTCAATGTTGATAAGGTAAAAACTAATATCCCCTTTACCTGTCACAACAGTGAGCAGTTCCTCTTTCTGCTGCTCTGTTACTGTATCATCAATGATAATATGAAAATGAAGTTCATTCCCATTATCATTGACGCATAGGGAGTAAAGCATCACTCCTAACGGAATTACAAAATTTGTGTCTGTACAGCAAAGAATATCCATTGGTTACAGTGTCCAAGGTATCAATGAATTTTCGTAAGAGAAGTCACTCAAAGCGAGATTCTTCTTTACGTCATATATGTGATACAGAGGGACATGTCCCGTTAGTGCAGCCCATTTAGAGAATGTACTTGGTGGTCCCATAATATAGTCACATTTGCTTAGACCGTATAAGTCATGAGCCATTATGCCATTCTCAATACGAAAGGTGGCGTGTTTGCTTGTTATTGTTTCTGATACTTGACCATTAGTTGACAAGAAGAATTTGACTTTGCGCGGGGACAATAATCTCTCCATTTGTGTCATCAACATTTCATACATGTCATCGTTATAATAGTACTTCCCATCATGCCATTCTTTGTAATCTCCTTTCCTGATATGAACTCCTACGACTATGTCTACTTCTTTCTTGATTTCGAAGAATGAAGTGTTGACTTCGGCTATGATATCTTCATTGGGAAGAAATTGGTCATAGACAAATTGCCCAACTTGCAAGTGGTTGTCCGTTTTATTCCTTGTCAACCATCCTCTTACAATCTCAACTACACCTAAAATAGAGCTTATGTTGGCAAAAAGCCAATGAAAAAAGATGTTGTCAATAATCCAATACACATATTGCTGAGCTTTTTTGTCCCCAAAACGCTTGGCAAGCCATTCTTTGTAGAGCGGGAATGATACGTAAGGACTGTTTCTCAGACGATTGTAGTATTTGATGTTAGGATCCCAATAAAGGATATATACCTTCTTCTTGTTCAAGATAGCCCAAGCGACGCTATCCAAATAGCCCCAAAAGCGGTTACAAGTTTGTCCGTTGTTGTCGTAGATTAGTCTATATTTCATTACTGACAATAGAGTTTTAATCAGTTACAATAGATTAATGATAATGCGTTTTTCGAAATTGATTGATACTCCTATACACAGCCCTCGTTAGACTAAACTTTAAGTAATTTGACTTATACGTACGTAATAGGGGTGGCGTAATTCGTCTTACTGACGAAACTTGTGAATAAACACGTTCATTTTATCAAGAACAAAGGCTCTTTCTCCTAAAGATAATCCAAGAAAATATGCTGCAAACGTTGCGCAAAGCAAACTTACTGTAATTGTGAATAAGGATCCTATTGCACCGCCTCGCCAAGTCAAATGTAAAATCATCGGTATTGGCAAAGAGGCAAAAAACACAATACAGCTTGGTATAATTGCCCCCTTGATGAATTTTTTGATTGGCATTTTAATTAGCGGGCAAACAATGAATAACCTTGCTGCCATTGCGGCAATCATAATGATGAGATGAACTAAAAATGGACACCATGGCGCGCCTCCTAACTTGAGAAATATATAAGCTAAAGGAACAATTGATAACTGAAGACCGCTGACTACAGTTTGATAAATTCTCACTTTTCCTGTCGCATTGGCTGCTATCATCAAAGAGTTTGACATTGACTCAACAACCATAATGCATAGCGTAAAGTTAATGAATACTGTTGCATAGTTTGGTACAATGCCAAGCCATAATGACAAGATGAATTGTGTTTCTATTCCTATAGGGAGGCACAATATGTATAGCAATAAGAACGAGAATTTGCTACTGCGAATAATCAGATTATGCATTTGATCTAATTGATTGCATGCATAGGTCTTGGTTATTTGTGGATTTAGTGCATTTTGAAAATTTGTTGCAAATTGCCATACTGCACTTTGTACTTGCAGGGCAATACCTCTTGCGGCATTGATTACTGGGCCAAAGAATATGTTGAGTAAAATGCTCAATCCCTGCCAATACAAAACGCCAGAAAGTATACCTATCATGCTCCAACCTCCAAGCGAAACCATGTTTTTAAATAAATTCTTGTTGCGAGGTCTTACGAAATGTGCTTCTTTGAAATTTCGCCCACAATAACTTCCATAGATGAGTCTTATTAAAAGGGCAATTAAAAATATTGCAACAGCAAAAAACTTGAGCTTGTCGAAAGGAATAGCCATCAATGCAAAAACCATTGCCAACTTCAATCCAGCATTCAATATGGAGATATAGGCAAAGGCCCCCATTTTTTCATGTGCAACGACGGCCGCATTATAAGGCGATGAAACGATACCTATCATCGACCCTGCAATTGAAAAGTGATACACCCAAAGTGCCGCCTCCATTCTCTCTGTTGGAATAACAAGTTTGTGCGTGACAAACCATAGCCCCACGGTTTCTCCAAGGATTAAAACTACAAGTGCTGTAAAAAAGTGAATGATTACAGCCACGCTAAATACCTCTTGGAGTTCGCTTTCATTCCCTTTTCCAAGATAAAATGTTAGATACCGCCTTGTTGATTCACTGAGTGCTCCGTTAATGAATGAAAACATCGAGATAACACCACCGACAACGTTATATAAGCCATAATCAACAACACCTAAGGTCTGAAGTATGACACGGCTGGTATAAAGTGAAATCAACAGCATTAAAAGCATCCGTCCATAGAGAAGGATGGTGTTTTTTGCAATGCGTCTGTTATCAGTTATGGAGTCTTGAACTGTACTCATCAACCAAAAGGGAGTGCAATATTGATGGATTCTAACTTTAAATTAGGGTGTGAGTATATACTAGATTTGATGCCTCAAAATGTGGATATTTATAATCGTGCGTATACGGGAATAGTAGATTCTCAATTATACGTTGCCGGATGGGCATAGTTTGGGGTCACCGGGCTGAGGGGCCCGATGGAGGTGTGGCGTAAATTGTCACCTTGATGCACAATAGTTTTGACACTGTCGCAGTAGTCATTCAATCAAGCAGTTAAGATGACTGTTGGTCGATTATAAACTTGCCTCTAAAATGCAGAGGCGATAATCCAATGCAAATTTACAAAGAAAAAATCAGTTAAGCACTATTTTTATCCAATAAAAAACAAAAAATCGCTACATCGAACCAAATTCCATGTAGCGATTTTCTTGGATGGCTTGGGGATATTATTGCGTGATGACGAGTTGCTGGCCGGCTGTGTGGGCGGTCATCTCGGGTGCCTGTTGGCTCTGCAGGGTGGCCACGCCGCTGGCGAAGGTGCCGGGAGCGGTGGCAAACGCATCGTAGGTGATGACGTGTGTGCCCTTGGGCAGACGGTCGATAAACAGGTTTGTGGCACTATCGCGGGTCTCGCGGTAGTAGCCAATGCCCTCCTGATAGCGGTAACCGCTGGTCTTGTCGGCCGGTTCGAGGCACGAGGCGCGCTCATCGGCAATCTGCACATAGTCCATCGCTTGGTCGCAGGTGATGATGAGGCGTACACGCACCTTGTCGCCCACCCGAATGGCTGCGGTGGTAGGACGCTCGGCGGCATCGAGGGCGACAATCTCCTTGCTGATGCTCACCTCGCGCACACTAGCGGCCTGTACATCTTGCATGGGCAGGCTATACTGCCAGTAGATGCCACCCCATGCGGGTGTGGTGGTGCTGGCGCGCTGGATGCTGAACTGGCTGCCGGCATGGGCATCGACATCGCGACGACTGTAACCCACAAAGGCATCGAAGCGGTCGAGTTCTACAGGCTTGCCGTCGATGGTGATGATGGGCATCTGGCCACGTTCAATCCACTGGCTGCCAGTCGACAGAAGCGACTGCACAGCATCAGCCGCCAGGCTCGAACCGCCCCAGTCGGTGGTGCGCTTGCTCAACATCATCCATTTGCGTATCTGATCCAATTCGTGCTGACGCGGGTCGGCTGCGTTCATGGCACGCAGAATGACGCTTGTGGCTGCTACCTGTGACGGCGTGAACCAACGTTGGCTGCGATATTGGTCCCAGTACATGCCAATTTCGGGCTTGACCGAGGCGAACTGTCGCAGCGATTCGGCGATGCGTGCAGCCTCCTTGTGCTTGCCGCTGCGCTCCAGGGTCATAGCATAGAATGCCTTGCTCGTGAGCGAGAGTTCTAGTTTGCCCCATTGCTTGGCCATCTTCTTGATGGTGTTGTTATATAGCTTGCGGGCATCTTTGCTCATCGGCACGTTGTCGTGCATCGAGCGGGTGTAGGCGAAGGTTGAGAAGATGGCTTTTTTGTTCTCCTTCTTCTTCGACTCGGCTACATATCCTTTGTCATAGTAGTCTAGAGCACGCTGCATCATCTGGTCCAAGCGGCTGTCGGCGGGCTGGTAGCCCAGTTGGCGCAGGTTGCCGATGAGCTCTAGCACCTCGCCAGTGGCCCAGAGCGACGACTTGCATCCTGGATAGACATACCATGTGAAGCCGCCGTCGGACTGCTGCAGCGAGGCTAGGGCGTTGACCAGGCGGTCGTGCTCGGCACGTGCCTTGTCGGCATCGAAGTAGTTGGCCAGTTGTTGCATCTGCAGTGTCTGTCGCTCGCTGGTGCGCAGCCAGGGCGATGCCACCAGATTGCCAATCTTGAGGTCGCTGTTGTGGTCCAAGGCCGACACCAGCATTGAGTCCTTGGCACTCTCCTGCCAGTAGCGGAATGCCTCGGCAATGATAGGTTGGCTGTTGGCCACACCCCGCGCCACGTTCAGTGCATACAGGCTGTGTGCAATCGATGTTGCGACATGGCTGTTGTCGCTGAAGATGCTGGGCAATGCCGTCACACACTGCCACACGGGGTTGTCGCTGTACTCGAGTGTCACGCGCGCATTGTCGGGCACATCAGGCATGGTGAACGTGTATTGGCTCTGCCCGGCGTCGATAAAGAACGGGTTGGTCTCAATGATGGGCGAGATGGCTGTGAGCACAGGTAACATCACCTGCTCGCCGTCGCCGAAGTCGTCGCCCACGGCACGCACGCGGAATCCCACATAGGGGATGGTGTCGGGCACAGTCCACGACATCATCAGTGGCTTGGTCTGCATCGACTCGATGGTCTCATTGAATGACTGCTGAGCATAGACCACGTTGGTGCGCGGGTCAAACACCTCAATCAGTGCCTGTGCCTGGATGGTGTGGTCGCTGGCGTTCTGCAGGTTGGCTGCCAGACGCGTTACATCGCCTTGACGCACGAAGCGTGGCAGGCTCGACTTGACCATGATGGGCTTCTGCGTGAGCACCTCGGCATTGAAGATATTGCTCGCCAAGCCGGTGGTGAAGCCGATGGCCTGAACGAGCCAGGTAGTGTTGAAATTGGGTGCGTCAAACTCCAGACTCAGGTTGCCCTGCTCATCGCTGGTGAGCATGGGCTGCCACAGTGCGGTCTTGACATCGCTCAGGCGCATCTCTACTTTTTCAAGTTTCTTCTGGTCAATGTCAGGCTGTTCGGCTTGGCTCGGGGCTGCCATAGCATTGCTAGTCTGTCGTTCAACAACAACTTCCTCTTTTAATACGCGTGGCATAGGGCGTGCGCTACCATCGGCCATCGCCGAGCGCAACATGTGGTACTCCATGAATGGGTTGTCACACCCTTGCCAGAAACGTCGGTCGTAGGTATAGAAATTGGGTATGAAGTACTGCATGTCCTTGTTGCTAAGGCTCTCGCCTTGCCACGGATTGTTTATCGACCTCTTGCTGATATTGTCGCTATGGCTGGTAATGATGGAATTGAATAGATAATATCCGGGGGAGAACGACCACGTGTTGTCGCTCAGCGAGTTGAGTGCTTTGTCAAACATCTCCAGCATCAGCGCGCCGCGCTGGGGCTTGCCGTTCTTGTCCTTGAGTGCGAACTGCCAGCGCTCGGGCTTGCCCGGAACCAAATTGTCACGGAAACTGGTGGCAGTGACCTTGAGCGTCTGTTGGCATGCGGGAACCACCATCGAAATCTCCTTCTCAAAGTATTTGCTGTGATGGAATGCCATGAACTTGAGATTCAGCACCTCGTCGGCCTTGGCGGGGACACGGAAGGTGAACTCCTGGAAGCCTGGCTTGCTGCGGTCAATCCACCCGTCGCCCAGCATGGTGACACGGCCCGATGCCACATAGTAAATGTGCGCCTCGGGGGTGCTGGTGCCAATGGTGACATGGGCGATGTTCTTTTCATCGATGTAGTAACCGTCGTCAGGAATCCATAATGCTTGGTCGGCAATGGGTGCTTGCGCATCGGTCTTGTGGTAGAGATTGACGAAAGCTGAGGTGTAGCAATTGTCGTCATCGGCCAATGTCACACGCAGGTAGTATTGTCCGGAGGGGAGACGGGTCAAATCAAGTGTAGGGTTGTCGCTGGGAAACGTGCCACGGATGGTGTCGGTGCTTTCCGGACGTGTCAGGCGGTAGAGTAGTGTGAGCGACTGCTGCGTGGTGTCGGTATTGTTGACCGTTAGAGGCAACCGCAGTGGCGCAATGTTGTTGTGGTCGATGTTTGTTGTGTTGAGCCTGACTTCACGCTTGTGTCCGATGTGGAAGCCAGCAGTGGCCTCTTGGCTCTCGCCGGCGGCATCGGTCACTTGAGCGTGTGCGATGTAGTTATAGAAGCACGAATAGTGTCGACTGTTGCCCAACTCAATGAACAATTTGTTGTCAAAGGTGACTTGGAACTGGCCCTGGGCATCGGTGCGGACGATGGTGTCGGCCACGGCATCGGCGGGTTCCATCAGCGGGCGATAGTACCACCACCGCCAGTCCCAACTGCGCTTGGTGAGTTTAAGTTTCACCTCAGCATCGGCCAGAGGCATACCGCTATAGGTGGCTGCTCTGCCCGTCACAGTGATGGGCTGTCCAGGTTGGAATGCCAACTCATCCTTTGGGAACTCGACAAAGAATGTCGGAGTCTTGTATTCGCTCACTTGGAATGACCTGCTGCCCAGCGAACTACGCTCGTTCAGGCCCATGTGTATGCTGTAGGTGCCCAGCAGTCGGCCTGTCGGTATGACGTAACTGCCCTCAACGCGTCCGAACTCGTCGGTTGTAGCGGTCTGTTGGTCGATGACCTTGTGGTTGGCATCATAGATGGTGATGTGAACCTCTCTGTTCGGCAACACATTGCGTGTGTCTGAACTATGCTCATAGAGGATGCAGGCCCACTTCATGGTCTCGCCAGGGCGATAGATGCCCAGGTCGGTGAATACGCTGGCCGAGTTGCTCTGGCTCGTGTGTGCCGAGTTGTGTCTGAAGTTCGTCCATGGGGCAAACTTGTCGTCGCCCATTATCGGGCGATAAGACAGGTAGTGAGCCAAGTTCTTTGGCAAGTCAACCGAACCGTTTCGATCAGTCTTGACGTTCCAGTTTTCTTTGTCAATCGTCACGGTAGCACCCTGCACAGGCTTGCCTGTGGCATCGTCGACGACAATGATGCGGTTCACACGGTTCACCTCATTGCCTTTCTCGATGAGTTGCCGAGGCTCGGCTTCGCTTACATTGTATGTCGCCAAGTCGTAGATAGCCAGATATTTGGAATCATCAATTATTTCTGGAATTACATCCTTGCCATTGTTCTTATAGACGGGTACAATGGTATATCGACCATAGGGTAGGGCGGCAAAGATAATGTCGGCGCTGCTCTCAAATGGCGTTGAGCCGTCGAAGTGTACCTGCTGCTCAGCTTGTAGGGTCATGTCCTTGATAGTAAGGACTTTGTTGGGCCATGCCTCAGTCAGGAAGTCATCGGGCATGCGGTAGATGCGCACGCTCACATCATTGACATTGCGCACACGCACTTTCACCTTGACCTGCGCTTGCTGGGCGTGAGCCGAGAACTTGCTGTTGAGGTGGCCTTCATAGTCGACTGTGGCCCACTTGCGTTCAATGTAGGTGATGCTGTTGCGAATGCTGTTGGCATAGATTGATTTAGGAAACCGCTTGACATACTGGCGGAACGTGTCGTAGTGCTTGTCGCCACTCAAGTAGGATAGGGGGAGACCGCCTTCGGGCACATCGGCAAACTCCTCGTAGACAGCCTGATATTCCTTTTGGTAGGAACTCCAGTTGCCCAGTGGGGCGCACTTGGCAAACACGGTTGCCATGGTATTGTCGGGCATAGCGGTCTCAAGGTCAATCTGAAGTTTCTTCTCCAGAGTGCTGCTGACCAGATCCTGACCTCGATAGTTCAAGAAGTGGTAGAGCGTGGGTATATATTTAGAACCCAACTCATTATACCGTAGAATCTCCTTGTACGATGTGACGGGGTACTGAAGCAACGCTTCGCGCTCTTTCAGCGACAGGCTCACCAGTGAGTCGATGACGGTTGCAAAATGGTAGGAATCCCAGTAAGCATACTTGTCCTTAACATCGGCATTGTGGCTCATGTATCTGGGATTGCGGCGGTCAAGAGGCGTGAAATTGTTGGTGTAATCATGCATCACGCGGGCCTCTAGATGATAGAGCAGGGCACGGATATCGGGGCGCGACTCCTTGCGGGCCACGCGGTCAATGTCCTCCACAATCTCGCTCATGTTCTCGATGGTGATGCTGCTCTTGGCCAGCGAGGAGCGCACCAGGGCGTCCACCAACTGTTGTCCATCACCTTTGCTCAAGGCCGTCTTCAAGTCAGCCTCGGCCTGCTTGGTCACATCTTGCGGGAAGTTGAAGTCTGGCTCATTGTCACGCGCCATGACTTGCCCCCACAAGAGCAACACAGTCAGAATCACAAATAGTTTCTTCATAATCGTTAGTATTGAAGAGTGGATAATATTGATAAAGAAACACTATATATCTATTTTTTTAGGAAGCCATATTCATATACTTTTGGCTCAATTGCTTGAGCTAGATGGCGCAACGCCCCACGCAGATTGGCAATCAGTTGGTTATATCTTTCATCAGCACTTGTGGGATTCATCATTTGCCTTCCGGCTGTTGTGGTCTTCCAGCCCTGGAAATAAGCCTTAATGTCATAGAGAGCCGCATTTATGTCTATATTTGGCTGAGCATGGTAGTATCGCCACAATTCACGGCCGGCATCCAGAACCGCTCGGGCCTCATTGCTGAACTGAATGCGTTCATTTCCGTCAGCACCATAGATACCAAATAAATCATTGTTGTCTTTGTTGGACACTCTCTTTCCCGCAAGATAATCACTCATAAAGTGACTTTCAAAGTTATCGCGTGCATTCACTTCGGCCTCCGTGAATGGAATCCAGTGATTCGCACCATGGCGACAACTGATGCGGTTCTGTCCATGAAACAAGGTGTATATTAAGCAATCACTTTGAAACACAGCATCATTTTTCCAATCATCATTGGGGTATAGGAACTGGTCACGGTCATTCAGCCAAGTTGCCTCTATGCACAGTCGAACCGCAAAGTAAACTGCGACTTGCAAAATATTTTTCTTTGAAACAGTTGTGATGCGAACTTGTTTGAAGTCATTTGGAGATGGCTTTAAAGTAAGAAATACGCTGTTCTGATTTTGAAAATCAGTGCTAGTCATTCTTAAATATGATATAAATTCGCCTTGTTTGTCGTAGTACTCTCTGAGCCAGTCAATGATATATTTGCTATTTTTATATGATGAAATAGTTTTCGCCATAATATAAGCACCATCGGCACCAAAGACATCAGCTTTTGCTTCGAGAAATTCAATCTTTTTGTTTGTATCCCAAATTTTAAAACCAATTGGGAAACGACCAGAAACATTATCGAATGTATTGGCTGGGACTAAAAACAATCGCTCAAGTTTTGCATTAAAATGCATGCGAAATTTCGAAAAATTTGGTCCTTGCAGAATTTTCAAAGTTGAAAATTCTGCAAGGACGGAGCCAGAAATTTCACGCACAATTCTTGCAAAAAATTGTGCAAATAGCTCATTTGATGCTTTTCCTAGAGAGTCTTTGTATTTCTCTCGAATCATTGTGGCGGCAACACCTGTACGGTTCTCACCAGCGCCAGAATTTGTTCTGGCATTTCCAGCTTCGGCATAGGGCGGATTGATGTATATAACTAGTTTCTTGCGACATTCAGGATTGTTGATAATGTCTTGCAGACCTTGTGGCAGCAGCGAGAAGTCATCGTTCAGAAAGTCGAAACGAAACACATGACTGTCTAGCAGATTTGCACCATTTCGTATGCGAGAATGCATCACGTCAACATCGGCCTGATCAAGTGTGCTGGCCCAGATGTTGTACTTGTTGGTTAAGCCGTTGAGCAGGTTTCCCGTACCAGCGCAACAGTCCCATATTACATACTCGTCTTGCCAATCTTCGCCCAGCGTGTCGGCAAGATACTGTTGCGATAGTTCCACCCACTGCCGAGGCGTGAAGAACGACCCTTTGCGCTCTCGCACATCTTGCGGCACGAGCAGGTCACGGCGCTCGATGATATAGTCCCAATAGTCACGCTTGGGAGGTCGGGCATATTTGTTCCAAAACTGTGCGTGTGCTTTACCCTTGTCGGTAAATCCGGCCTCTTGCTTGCTAAAAAGACCCAGAGCATTTATTCTTCTTTCAAGTTCATAGTGGTCGCCACGCAATACAACATAGAGTCGGTCGCGAAGTGTGGTGTTATGCTCAGAGAGTATGTCGGCTAGATAAAAATCTGCATCAATAATGCCGACGTGCTTTGCATCGTCCCACGACGAAATAGCGATGGTTGGTTTTACTTCATCAAGCCATTTTTGGTAGATGCTTGTGAAGTTATTCTTGTTGATACGCACACTGGCAACCCGTGTCTTGCCAGGTCTGAAATTGTCGATGATAAAACGGTGCAGTTCCTTGTCATCACGGCCGAAGTGAAAGATATAGACATTCTTTTCCAGTTCTTCACGTGCTAAATCGTATAGTTGGTGGAATTCACGCGAATCATGGTTACTTGGTGTCACATTCCAGTTAAAATCATTCTGGTACAAGACATCAAGAATCGCATTGTAGGGGATGAATGCCATCTTTGCGGCATCAAATGCTCCAAGAAAAGCAGGTGGCAAATGATGGTCAAAAGTTCGTGCCTTACCAATGGTTAGAATCAGTTGGACAAATGATTCTAGCAAATCTTTCTTTACGCCCGCTTTGGCCTCAGCCCATAGGAGATATTCAGTTTCAAACAAACTGGGCTTTTCTTGTCGAATGGCAATACAGAAATCAATATTGCCAATGATCTTGGTCGTATCAAAGGCTGCAAAGTAATCTTGGGCTACTTTGTTTTTTAATTCTTCTTCGCGGAGTTTGTTATCGTAACTCATGATCGTTGGGTGAATTACTTTTTAGACAGGTGTCAATATATCATTAGCCATTTCCAAGCAGGGAGAATCTTGATGCGACTCTTGCCATTGTCTAACAGCCGTTCTTCCTCATGCGTGATGATGAGCAGTTGCCAGTCAGGATGTGTGGCACCAAAGTGCTGCAAGGGTTTGATTTCGCGCTCTTCTGTCCCCGGCTCAAGTAGGGAATATGATACTTGAACGGCCAGTTTACTGTCAGGAACAACAAAGTCAATCTCGTGGCTGTTGCGGTAGAATCTGACTTGATCTCGACCATAACGGCGCATCAGTTGGATGGCTACTAGATTCTCGAGTAGCGAGGTCTCTGGGTTAATCAAGAAAAGGTTGAGCAACCCGCAATCAATAAAGTAATATTTCTTTTGGCTTTCTCTTGTCGTGAAAGAAGACAACTCGTTCTCCATGGGCAAGACAAGCCAACTGTCGGTAGTATATTGCACATAGTCGATGATGGTGGGTAGACTAATCTTGTTACCAGTGGACACGATTGAGTTGCGCAGTCGCTGATAGGAAACAGGATTCTTGACGCTTTCAGCCAATTTCTTGATGAGCAGTGCCAAGGCTCGCTCGTTTTTCAGCCCATGTCGCGCAGCGATGTCGCCAAGGTAGATTTTATGATAGAGACTTGAAAGTGCTTCGCGGCTCTGATTGACAGTGGCAAATGCTGGCATAGCACCGTCGTGGATATACTTATTGTAGTTGCGTTTGATGGTGCTGCATTGTTCAGTTGAAAACTGCCAGTCCTGCCCAATTTTTACATCCCGCGCCCGAAGGTATTCATCGAATGAGTAGGGATAGACATCGCGAATGACGAAACGCCCCCCCAGTGTCGTGGCAACGTCTTTGCTGAGCATCTTGGCATTGCTGCCTGTGATATACAGACGATATTTGGCATCAGCCAGACGACGGGCAAATTTTTCCCAATGAGGGATATTCTGAATCTCATCTAGGAAGATATAGGGACGTTTGCCGTATGTCTCGAGGTGAACCTCAAGAAAACGATTCAGATCATCAGATTTCACTTCAGTCAATCGTTCGTCCTCAAAGTTCACATAGAGTATCTCATCCCAGCCGATTCCTTGCTCTAGCAATTGGTGCACACGCTGATAGAGCATATAGGTCTTGCCAGTCTGACGAACTCCTACAAAAACGTAGTTCAATTGATCATCAACGTCAAGACGGCGTGGAACAATCTGAGCCGCAAGGATTTCCTCACGTTTGTCGGTTAAGCAATGCCTAATGATATCACTTGTGATTGGCATAATCAAACGATTTTATAAAGTTAACTTTACAAAGTTAGCAATTTTTCTCAAAGAAAAGTTTACAAAACGAGTGAATTTTGTAAAGTTTAACTAAATTACGCTTATTCAACGGTCAGACGGATGCCGGCGCTGTGGGCGGCAATCTGCGGGGCATACTGGCACTGGGCCGAGGCGATGCCGGCGCTGAAGGTGCCTGCCTGAGTGACGTAGACGTCGTAGGTGATGACGTGTGTGCCCTTCTGCAAGTCGCTGAAGAACAGCCGGGTCTGCGCATCCTTGGTCTCGTGGTAGTACCATGTGCGGTCGGCACTGCGATAGCCGCTCAACTTGTCGACTGGCTCGAAGCACGAGGCGCGCTCATCGACCACGGTCACAAAGTCGAGGTCGCGGTTGCACTTGATGACCGTGCGCACCCTCACGCGGTCGCCCACATGGAACCGGGTAGCGGCAGTCATCTTGCCGTCGGTGCCCACGATGCTGTAGTCCTTGCTGATGCTCAGTTCGTCGATCGCAACTTGCTTGATGTCGGTCATTGGTGCCTGGAACTGGCAGTAGACAGCACCCCAGGCGGGGCTGTTGCCGCTGCGCTCAATCTTGATCTCTGTCCCGGGCTCAGCTTGGATGGTCTTGCGGAAGTAGCCCAGATAGGTATCCATCTTGTCGATGGGCAGTGTCTCGTTGCCGATGGTGATGTGGGCAGGCTCGTTACGTTCCAGCCATTGGCTACCGGTCGATAGCAGCGAGTAAACGGCATTGGCTGCCAGGCTCGAACTGCCCCAGTCGTTGGTCTGCTTCATCAGCAACATCCACTTGCGCACATTGTCAATCTCGTCCTGACGTGGGTCACACTCGTTGAGTGCCTGCAAGATGGTGCTAGTCACAGCCACCTTGTCGAAGTAGCGCCATCCCACCTGCAGATTGTCCCAATAGGTACCCAAAGCAGGTTTGGTGATGGCAAACTGACGGATGGATTCGGTGATATCGCGGGCTGTCTTCTGATAGCCGTTGCGGTTCAGTGCCAGGGCGTAGAAGGCTTTATCGCCCAGAGGCATGCCCTTGCTCCAGTCCTTTGACATCTGCTTGAGGGCGTTGTTGAACAGCGACTGCACCTCGCGCTCCATCTTCACCGTCGGGAACAGCGATCGAACGTACACAAAGTGGCTGAATCCGCTGTAATCCTTCTTGTCCTTACGCTCTTTGTATTGACGCAGTGTCTCGGTGTCATAGTACTTCAGGGCGCGGCTCATCATCTGGTCAACCTGGCTGTTTCCCATCAGATAGCCCAGATGTTGAATCTCGCCCACCAACTCAAGCACCTCATGCGTCGTGTAGTACGAAGAGCGGCAGCCCGGATAGCGGAACCAAGTGAAGCCACCGTCGCCCATCTGCAAGTCGGCCAGCGAGTTGACGATGCGGGTACGCTCTTTATCCATCTTGGGCGTGTCAAACAGTTCGTTAAGTCGCGACATGCGCAGGGTCTGGCGGTCAGCCTCACGCATCCAGGGCGAGGCCAGCAGAGTGCCGATCTTCAGGTCTTGATTCTTGGCGAGCATCGACACCAGGGTCGAGTCTTGCTCGTTGTTTTTCCAGTAGGTGATGGCTTCGCGCACCTGGGGCTGCGACTTGGCCACGCCCTGCGCCACCTCGAGGGCAAACAGGTTGTGGGCCAGCGACGAGGCGGTCACGCAATGCTCGTCGTAGATAGTGGGCAAGGCCGTCACGCAGTACCACACTGGATTGTCGCTGTACTCCAGCGTGACGCGCGCATTGCGGGCCGACTGTGGCAACTGCAACGAGAATTGCGGTGTAGCAGCCTCGATGTAGAATGGTTGTGTCTCAATCACGGGCTGGATGGCTTCAAGTACAGGCACCATCACTTGCTCGCCATCGCCAAAATGGTCGTTGGCGGCCTTGACGCGGAAGCCCACAAACGATGCCTCGGCGGGCACCGCCCACTGGATGCTCACAGGCTGCGTGCCGTGTGCCGCAAGCATGTGGTGGTAGTTCTGGCTGGCATAAGTCTCACCCGTGCGTGGGTCGAAGAGTTCGATCACGGCATCCACGGCAGTAGCCTCGTCGGTGGCATTCTGCAGGTTGGCGCTCAGGGTCACCAGGTCGCCCTGGCGCACAAAGCGCGGCAGGCTCGACTTGACCATGATGGGCTTTTGAGTCACCACTTGCCGCTCTAGGCGGTCGCTGTACAGGTCTTTGTCGTACCCGATGGCTTGCAAAATCCAGGTAGTGTTAAACTCAGGTGCCTCAAACTCGACACTCACATTGCCATCCTTGTCACTGGTGAGCATGGGCATCCACATTGCCGTCTTGATGTCGGCCTCGCGCAATTTGATGCCATCCAGTCGTTTCTGGTTTCCTCCACCAGCATCCAAATCCAGCAAGATTTCATCCTCTGCTTTGACCTTGCTATCTTCAGCAATAGCAAGTTCACTGATCGCTACTCCTGCTGCACGTCCTTCAAGCGAGCGACTGACGTCTTCCGAGTCCATTGAGAGTTCAACTGCTTCTTCCTCGACCATTACCGAGTTATAACTGGCTCGACCAGCCATGGCCTTGTACATGATGCGTCCGCGGCCCAGGAAACCGAACAATATTTGGTCGTAGGTGTACAAACTGGGTAGTTCATATTCATTTGTTTCTACACGTTTTGCATTCCAGTTGAGTTGAGTGTTTCTACTATCATCCAGGTGCATGGGAAATAAGGTGTAAAACTCACTCCATTCCAATGGCACATTGAATCTCCATGGATTTTCGCTGATGTCGTTGATGGCCTTGTCGGTCATCGCCAGCAGCATGGCACCGCTGCGGCGACAGTCGCCTTTGCCTGTAATTTGGAATACCCAACGCTCGGTTTTACCCGGAACCAAGCGGTCGCGGAAGGTGGTGACACGCAGGTGCAGCGAGTCGGTGGCTGCGGGCGAGGTGAGGCGGACATTGCGTGTCGTGACTTTGCCGTTATGGTAACTCATCAACTCAACGTTCAGAGCGTTCTCGCGGTCGGTGGGCACGTCCAGTTGCAAGTCGTGCAGGCCAGGGCTGTAGTGCAGCCATCCTTGTTTCACCACACCCTTGCGGTCGCTGGCCACATAGTAGATATGTGCCTCGCTGGCACTGGTGCCTATCAGGATATGTCCCTTGTTGTTCTTGTCCACCGTGTTGGCCTTGTTGTGTATCCACAGCGTGCAGTCGCGCACAGGTGCCTGCTTGTCGGTCTTGCGATAGAGGGTGATGGTGGCAACGGCATCGGCTTCCTCCTCGTCCTCATCGGCATCGAGGATGTGAACCTCGATTAGGTATTGCCCCGAAGGCACACTGGTGAGGTCCACCACAGGATGTTTGCTATTGAGGTTACCTGTGGCAACCACATCCTCGGAATCAATGTCGGTCAACTCCCAGGTGCATGTCACAGCGGTTTCCTCTTCGTTGGTACTGTGATACTCCAGCGGCAAGGTGATGGCCTTGTCGTTGACAAAGGTCATTTCGCTACTGGGTAGCGAAATGCCACGGCGCACACCCACGATGAAGGCATGTGTCGACTCCTGTGTCTCGCCCGTGCCGTCGGTCACTTGGGCCTGCAGTGTGTAGTTGTAGCGAGCCCAGCGGCATTCGCCCTGGCTTTCGGTGAATATTGAGTCAGGAAATACAACCGAGAACCGCCCGGCGTCATCGGTGGTGACGGTGGTGTCGCTGATGACTGTGCCCTGATTGCGGGTGCTGTAGTCGCGCCACCACCACGACCATGACTTCTGGCGCAGGGTCAACTTGACCTGGGCATTGGCGACTGGCATGCCGCTGTAGGTCTCCGCCTTGCCCTCAATCTTGATGGGCTGTTTGCGCACATAGTTGGACTTGGCATCGGGAAATGAGACAATGAATGTCGGGGTCTTGTACTCGCTCACGTCAATGTCATGCCAGTCAGCGGTTTTGCCGAAATCCTGCCCATATTCGACATCGATGCGCCACTGTCCATTCATGCGGTCGGTGGGCAACTTAAACTCGCCGTTGATGCGCCCAAACTCGTCGGTCACACCTGTGATAGTGTCGACGTCTTGACCATTGGTGTCCATCAGGCGCATGCGGACGGGTTCGTTTGCTACGACCCTGCGGCTGTTGTCGCTCTGATGATATAGGATGGCCGCCACCTTGATGGTTTCGCCAGGGCGGTAGAGGGCCAGGTCGGTGAACACTTGTGCAGAAACTTGGCTCCAATCGTCGTGTTCGAAGCGCCAGTAACTTAACATGTTTCCATAGCGGTCTTCACCCTTGCTGGCTCTGAACTCATCATCACGAATGGTGTTGGGTATCGTGATACAGCCCTGGGCTTCGGTTGTGGCAGTCAATTTGCCGCCAGTGATTTTCACACCGCTGACGGGCGCACCGCTGTGACTGTCAACAGCAAACAAGCGGTTGTTGTCATTCGTTGTGGTGACATAGAATATGGCTATGTCACTCACAGTGAGCATCTGATATCCAGACACTGATTGATTGATCTGCTGCTCTGTCCCTACTTGATAAGTCGGAACAATCACATATTTGCCATAGGGCAAGGGGGCAAGTTTGACCTTTGGTTCACTCCTGAATGGAATGGTCCCTTGCAAGGATAGCGCTTTTCGCTGTACGAGTTTCAATTGGCTCAATTGCAGGTTTCGGTTTTGCTGTTTAATCAGAGCATCAGGCACTCGATATACAAGCAACTCCAGCCGATTGACGTTGTTGTCGTACACATTGACGGTCACCGAGTCGGTGCTATGCAAGTTTGCGGGATAGGTGAGTCGAACAGAGCGATGCTCTAACTGAAATATCTTATTGGTGATTTCAGGGCTATAGAAACTGTTGGGAAAACGAGCGATATAGTCCTTATAGGCACTATACATCTCATCATTATAGGTGTTGCATAGCGCCAGACCGCTGTGCTCATTGTCCTTGAATTGTTCATACAGCGCCTTGGCATCGGCATGGCTCTCCAGACAGGCATAGATATAGGCGGGTGTGTTGCCTGCGACGCTCTGCTTCCATGCGGTGGCAACCTCTTGAGTGTATGTGAAATTGTCGGTAAGTTCCCTGACGCGTTGGCACAAGAACTGATACAGTGTGGGAACCAGCAATGCACCCTGTTCATCGCACGTGATGATGCCATCAAACTCGCTGATGGGATGTCGTTTCAGTTCCTCGGGTTGGCTCAGTGCTTGGTGGAGCAACTGGTCAATCTTGTTGTGAAACATCGCATTGTCCCACTCCGTGTAATCGTCGGGGGCAATCTCTGCGTCGGGGTTCTCTCGGTCATGCAGGCCATAGCGTTCAAGATAGGCATTGAACACGCAGGCCTCGAAGTAGTAGAGCAGAGCCCGGTATTCAGGGCGTTTCTCTTGCTGGATGGTCGACTCAATGCGCTCGACAATGTCGGGCATATTGTCTTGCGAGATGCCGCTCTGAGCCAGCGAGTAGCGTACAATGGCATCGACTACCAACTTCCCGTCGCCACCTTTGAGTGCTTTGTCCAGGTCGGTCAGTGCCGTCTTCGACACGTCTTGGGGATAGTTGAAATCAACCATCTTATTCTTTTTGGCCCCGAAGAGCGAGAGAGGCAATAGTCCCATAATGATAACAATTATCAGTGATTTCAAGTAATTCATAGTCGGCTAGTGTTCAGTTAACTTTGCAAAGATACAACAAAAATTGTGCCAAAGCAAGCATATATACAAAAAATGTGCCCAATCTTGATTGGACACATTCTTGATGACAGTGACAATTAGTGCTTGCGACCTCGCAGCATGTTGCGGGTGAATTTGTTCTCGGTCTGCTTGAGCAGGAACAATTGCCGCTTGGACAATATCTTGGAAAACTTCTCGAAATATTTGGCTTCGATTTCACCTTCGCGCACCTTTACCCTCGACAGGGCTTCGGCTGCTTGCTTATACTCGCTGTCGGTGGGCGCTTTTTTCTTCTCAACACTAGCGGCCAGTGTGCGAGCATCGCGATTGGTCGTGTAGATTTCTTTCTCCATGGCCTCATACAGAGGCATGAACTGCTCTTGTTGTGTGGGGGTTAGCCCCACCTCCTCGATGAGCATCTGATGCTTGGCTTCGAGCATCTCATTGACCCACTTCGACCGGTCTTGTGCGTTGGCTGTGAGTGTGGCCACGATGATGAGGATAAATGCTATCGATTTTTTCATAAGCAAATTGTTTTATTATTTTGGCAACTCGGGCTCAACCTCATTGGCAATGTCACCATTGATACTGTCCTCATAGGTGAGGATATCATAGTCACTAGCCACACCGCTCATGATCAGTTCATCGGCATTGTTGTCCAGGGGGATGCCTGCGGCGATTTCGTTCATGCGCATCGTCTGGTCGGTAGTGCCGTTAAAGTGGTTGAACACGTTCATCATCGCCCAGATGCCGGCAAATGTGGCTGCCATATACAGGTAGGGACGCACACGCACCCACATCGAGGGCTTTTCATCGACATCAGTGATCTGCACATCGGGCAGCGAGTCGATGAGTTGCTGGTTGAATTGCTCAAAGAACCCTTCGGGCACCTTGAAACCTGAATCCTTGCCCAGCGTGTCGAGTATTTGAGACTTTTCTGTTTTCATTGCATTGGTTTGACTTGCGTTGTTAACAAAGGTTTAATCATGCTCGGCAAAAAAAGCCTCAATTTTTTTCACCGCATGGTGATACGATGCCTTCAGCGCGCCGACCGATGTGTTCAGTATCTCGGATATGTCCTCATACTTCATCTCATCGTAGTAGCGCATGTTAAATACCAATCGTTGCTTCTCGGGCAGGGTGGCGATGGCTTGTTGCAGCAACACCTGGGCCTGGTCACCGTCAAACCACTCATCGCTCTCAAGCGAGTTGGTCAGGAACGAGTCATCGTCATCGAGTGAGATGTTGTTCTGAACTTTTTTCTTATTTATAAAGGTGATGGACTCGTTGATGGCAATCTTGTAGAGCCAGGTCGACAGCTTGGCATCGCCACGAAAGTGGTCGATGCTGGTCCATGCCTTGATAAACGTGTTCTGCAGCACGTCGCTGGCATCATCATGGTCTATCACCATGCGGCGAATCTGCCAATAGAGTGTGCTTGAGTAGTGCTCAATCACTTGGCTAAAGGCAGTACGGGCAGTGTCTTGGTGGTGCAACTGCTCGATGATGGCGGTTTCGTCGTAGGTGGTGCGGGCCATAGTGAGGGTTATAGGTAGTTTGTGACAAAGAATTTGCCGTTGAGGGTGAGTGCCTTAGGACTCTCGGCAGTGCCTGTGCTGATGGTGCCGGTCAGCGATTGTCCTTGTTCGGTGATGTTGATGTCGATTGAGCTGGCACGGTACTGCTCGCTGGGCATGCCTGTGGCATCATACGTGCTCTCATGGATGGTGGGCACGATGTCAGTCCCGGTCAGGTGATAACCTGTAGCGGTCGATTCGATTTTCAGTTTGTCGTAGCACAGGTTGACACCCGAGAAACTGCTTGGCGAGTGGAACCCAAACAAGTAGAGCGTGGCCTCAGTGCCTGCGTTGTTGACCAGCACACCGTAACTGATGTCCGAGTAGGTCTCACTGTCTTCACCTTGCGGCACGACAGTTGTGGTGTGCGTGTAGTAGGGTTGCAGGGTCGAGTAGCAACGATATTTCCCGTCAACGGTATACTCAATATAGGTCGGTCCCACCATGTTAATCTTGCCGCGCAAGTCACTGATGGTGTGGGCACCACTTGTGGTTGAGATGTCACTGGTGGCAAATGTGTAGGTATAAGCCTCGTCGCTGCTGGCACTCAGGGGCATAAAGTTGGTAGAGAATTCAACAGTGGTCGATTCGGTGAGCTTGAGAATCATCTGTGCGCGCATCGTCATCGACGAGCCGTTGTTGCGCACAGTGAAACCGCACTGCGATTGAGAAAATTGAGCCGTGCCTGTAGTGTTGTCGATGGCACGTGAGTAGACGATGCCTATTGACGACTGCTCGTTGTTGGGTTCATCGTTGCCACAAGCCGTGAGCAACAGCAATGTGGCCAGAGCGAAAATTGAAAAATACTTTTTCATGATGTTGTAGTGAATCTTTGATAAATTGAGGTCACAGATATGGATGATTGATCATGAACATCTCAATAGACATTACCTGTGGCATGGTAGATGTAGAATATGTCCGAACCGTTAGCTATCTGGCAGTCGCTCAGTTCAAAGCGACCTTCCTTCATGTTCACTGTCAGGTTCAAGCCCTTGAGCACCTCACTGCGGTCAGCATCTCTGATGCCCTCGCTGCCCTCGGGCATGCTGATGACAAGCCCATCGGCATTGGCATCCATGTGCAGGCCCCTGAAGGTAAGCGTGGTCTTGCCACTGGCTGTACTGTAAACGTTGGCAATGGTGAGGTCGGCCATGTCATTCTCAATGTCCAGGGCAATGCTGTATGCACCGTCATTGATGGTGCTGATGTCCGACCGTTGAGCGTCATGCCCCACTTCAGACACACTGTTCTCAAAGAGCATGGTGGACAGATAACCATAGAAATTGTATTGTTCGTCAAACTCGATGGCGATGTAATTGTTCTTGCTGATTGACGAGCGGGCATCGATGCGCACTTGCAATTTGGTGATGAAATGACCGTCACCACAATCGACCATATCCGAGGGCAAGGTCAGGATATAGCCGCCTTGGGTGTAGGTCGAGTTCAGGTTGGCCAACTGCAGGTGCACTGACGATTCATCATTAATCTTTACAGTACCCTCCATAGTGGCTTTGTTGGTGTTGGTGTTGATAGTGAAGTAGAATGTGCCGTTGCTCAGTGTCACTTGTGAGTCTTCTTGATTGACCACATAGTTGAAACTGCTCATGTAGGCATACAGGTAATTGTCGCTGGGCTCGTCGCTGCCGCATGCCGTGAGCTGCGATACCAGTAGTGTCAGTGCTAGAAGTGAATAAATCTTTCGCATGGCTTGTGTTATTTTAGTTAATTTGCTGTGCCTTGAAAGGTCATTTTGGTCTTGCTAACCTCAACGACATGAACTTGCGGAGTGTCGGTCTCGTTTTCAGGCGTTTCTTTTTCACGCTTCAGGCGCACCATGGTCCAACTGCCGGTTATTGAGTTGTTCAGCACATTGATGTCGACATTCACGTCATCGAAGCGCAAGAACAGTTGATCACCCAATTTGGTCAAATCGGTACCTGATGTGAAGTCATAACCATAATACTGCCCTTTCTCGGTCTCAATACCATTGCCGGTGAGATGGTAGCCGTTCTCGGTCACTTCCATCTTCAGACCATCAACATTGATGGTGCCGTACATCAGGTTCTCATACTTAATCAGCAGTTCGCCGAAGTTCACCGATGCGGTCATGCCGTTGGGGCGGATGTTTGCCAGATAGCGCGTATGGGGGTAGGTGTAGACAGCCGAGTCGCGATAGGCTATCGTTGTGTTAGCCTTGTTGTAGTAAATCTCATTGCTTGTGCCTACCACTTGCTCGTTGTCGACCTTGAACACCATGCTGGCAATGTAGTCATTGCAGTCAATGGTGAGTTTCAGGTCGGTGACGCGAGCATGGCTGGTCGATGCGGCATTAGCAGTGTACACGTTCTTCTCGTCATCGTATGTCAAGGGGATTCCTGTCAGGTTGAAGGTCTCGACATCTGAGCCGTTCAGGGCGATGCGGAGCACCAAGTCGGCTGTCACCTCCTTGCGGTGGATGGTGATGTCGCACTGCTGCAGCGATGCGCTGGGCGTTGTGCTACCCATGTGGAACAACTCAAATGTGCTGAAAGTGATGTCACGGTCACGTGGAATCACGGGCTCGTCATCGCCGCAACTGACGGCAGTTACGGCCAGGATAGCGATGAATAGATATATCAAATTCTTCATAGTCAATTTTGTTGTTGTCAACGTGCAAAATTAGTCTTTTTCCTCTATTAAACGCACAACTGTGCCAAATAAAGCTCAATGCAGCCCATTTTTTAAAGTTATTTAATCCTATATAACAAAAAAGTCCACAAAAAATCCCCTCCTCTTCGTGTCAAAGGGGAGGGGTAGAGTGGGTTTGAATCCGTTGTGTTGAGGCTGAATGGTCGTCGCGTGCCGCGACGTTCTAGGCAGTTCAGCACTCGTCACTCGTCACTTGTCACTTGTCACTCGTCACTTGTCACTTGTCACTCGTCACTTGCAACTCGTAACTCGTAACTTGTAACTTGTACCTCGTAACTACAGATACAGTTTGCCGTCGCAGCTAAACTCGCCGCCCATGCAGTTGAAGAAGATGCTGTAGTTCTTGTTCACTACATCGACTTCAATCTTCAGGTTGTCGATGGTGCTTTGGTCAAACGGCACCTCGGTAGAGCCCTGCAGATATAGGCCGGTGATGCCTGTTCCCTCGACGATGTAACCCGTTTTGGTGCCAGTGATGGTCACGTTCTCATCATAGGGGATAGTGATGCGCTTGAACTTCGGTGAAGTACTCTCGCCAATGCTGAATTGCACATTGTTCAGTCCAACTTTGCCCTCATAGTTACCCTCGGAATTCTTGCTGCAGTCCAGCGTCAAATACAGTTCGTTGGTGCTCGCATAGTTAAGATCGTCATCGGCAAGTGCGGTTAAGATGCTCTTGGGATAAACGTAGATTTGCGAAGTGGCACGGGGAGTAACTACCTCATAGGTCAAGTAGTAAGTTTTGTGTGAGATATCTGCCTTGCAACGTATGTTGTTCACTGTGTAGCCCTCCATTACATTATAATTT
>Ga0310695_10002958_pt1 | contig 34432 bp, 41 predicted proteins | sample RumenRJG_04DNA_FD_203882 | JGI IMG/M metagenome (GOLD analysis project Ga0310695, IMG submission 203882) | Bovine rumen microbial communities from Lethbridge, Alberta, Canada - RJG_04 (v2) (version 2) | ecosystem: Host-associated > Mammals > Digestive system > Stomach > Rumen | place: Canada... | reverse complement strand
CATATCCTTACAGTCCTGCCGGATCGGTTCGCGAAAGATCCGAATGCAGATATCGAGGATCTGCTTCCTTGGAATGATCAGATCAAACAGATCTGCAAACTTGGGGTGTAGATTATTTACCGCTTACGTTATACAGCGGCGGAAATGAGGATACGGCCGGCACCCTCCACAGAAAGCTGGGGGAGAGCGGCGGGGATGAGGGCGGTCTGCCAGGGGAGCAGAGGAATCCGGTGATTTTCCCAGCACAGGGTGCAGCCTTTGGCTGTGGCGGTCAGGAACTGCATTTTGCCGGTGGGAAGGGACAGGCTGCCGTTGAGATCAAAAGCGGAGAGCCGGAAGTGGGGATCGTCAACCAGCAGGGTGCAACGGCCGCCGGGAAGATCCTCCGTCTTTTCCGTGCGGACGGGAAGGGAATCTACGTTTGAAACGGCGACCGCCTGGTCAATGTGCAGCTGGCGGGGCTTGCCGTCCTTTCCAATCCGGCCCCAGTCCCAGAGACGGTAGGTGAGATCGCTGGCCTGCTGGATTTCATAGCAGCGGATGCCGGGGCCCAGGGCATGAATGGTACCGGCAGGGATATAGAACACATCGCCCGCCTGGACTTTTGTGCGGCGCAGACAGCTTTCCAGCTTTCCCGCGTCCAGGACGGAACGCAGGGACTGCCCCTGGGTGTTGACGCCGTATACCAGCTCGGCTCCGGGCGCGGCGTCCAGGATATACCAGGCTTCGCTTTTGCCGAGCTTGCCCTCATGGGAAAGGGCATAGGCGTCATCCGGATGAACCTGGACCGAAAGGCATTCCCGGGTATCCAGGATCTTCAGCAGCAGCGGGAAGCTGTCCCCGTCCAGACCGGTGAGGGATTTGCCCCAGAGGGTAAGCATCTCCCGCAGCGTTTTGCCGGCATACTCCCCGCCGGCGACGCGGCTTTCCAACCCGGGCAGGGCGGAAACTTCCAGGCTTTCGCCGGTGATATCCTCCGGAGAATCCTTTCCGAAAAGTTCCTTCAGGGCGTGGCCGCCCCAGGGGGTCTGCGCCCCATGGCGGAAGGCGGGGGTCATCACAAGCGGACAGACATTCATGCTCATAGCTTTTTTCCTCGTTTTTGACAACAGCAAAGCTCAGGCAGGCGGTATCCGCCTGACAGCGGTTTTGTTGTTCAGTTTGTTATGCGCGGGTCCGAAAACCCGCAGGATGTTTAAAAATCAAAGGGTTCCAGCGGCAGACCGTTCAGCCCGAAGAGGCTGACCGGGGCAGCGTAATCGGTCCAGGCATAACGGGCGTGCAGGGGCTGCTTCACGCTGTCCGCCCGCAGCAGGAGACGGTTTTCACAAACCTCTGCCCGGGCAGGGACATAGCAGCCGTCCGGACCGGCAATTTCCAGCAGGCCGGGCGCGGCGTCCTTCCGGATTTCCACCGGAGCGGACAAAAGCACGGCCAGGACATTGCCCTCCGGACGGATCCCCTCCGCACGGGGAGAAAGCTCTCCGCCGCCGTACAGCATGGCCCCGGCCAGTTCCGCCAGACGCTCACCCACGGGGCGCTTCGCGGTGGGATGGATGTTGCCGTATTCGCCCTGGTCCAGGAGGCAGATCATGCCGGTACCGGGAACGGCGTCCCGGACCGCTGCCTGCGCCTTGCGGAGCTTGGGCCAGAGGAAGGTGTCCGCCGCGCCGGAATCGATCCACATGGGAAGCTGGACAAAGAGGAAGGGAAGATCCTCCTCCCGGAACCAGGTCCGCCAGGTGCGGATGAGCAGGGTGAACAGCTCATCATAATGATCGGTCTTGGTTGTGTCCTCCTCGCCCTGGTAGAAGAGAACGGCGGTGAGGGTGACGGGAAGAACTTCCCGTACCATAGTCTCCGCCAGTCCGCCGGGGCGGTAGGGAGAACCGGGACCCGCGGGCGGATTCCAGGGAACAAGGCCGCAGGCGGCGACCACATCGTCCCAGGGCACACCGGGGTGCTCATGCTTATACTTTTCCACGGTGAGGTTCCAGGCACCGAAGGTATCCTGGAACTGTTTTTCCTCTGCCAGCCAGGTCTCCATGATTTTGCCGCCGGCCAGCGCGGCATAATCCTCCAGATAGCGGGTGCCTTCCGGATCAGTCCGGAGGGTTTCCTCATCCATCCAGCAGGTGACGGAGGTGCCGCCCCAGTAGCAGCCGATGATCCCTACGGGGATATCCGGCATCCGCTCCCGGAGCTTCGCGGCGAAGAAATACGCCACCGCGCTGTTTACGCCGCCGTTTCCGGGGGAGATGGCCTGCCAGCGGGTGCTGTCATTGGCCTGGCGGTGTTCGGGACCGGAAATGGCAATCTTCGGCACATTGAAGAAGCGAAGCAGCGGATCCTGATACTGCCGGATGAGCTCCGGACCTTCATCCGCGTTGCGGAGTTCCAGTTCCATATTGCTCTGGCCCCCGGCCAGGAAGACCTCGCCGATTGCCACGTCTTCCGCCTCAGCCAGTTCCGCTCCTGCACAGAAGACCAGTCGGCAGCCCGTCTGCGCTTCCTGCGGGGGAAGGGTGACGAGAAAACGGCCTTCTTCCACCGGAGCGGAGTTTTCACCCAGCAGGGCACCCTCCCGGCTGATCAGCCGGACGGTCACAGCCGGAACGCCGGAGGCGGAACCGAAGATCCGGATCTCCTTGCGTCTGCACAGCACCGCACCGTCGGTGAACAGGGAAGCCGGTTTCAGCATGGACTTACCTTCTTTCCTTCAGGTATTCCAGGTTGGCGCGGATCAGGGCCGCACGCTGACGTACGCAGTCCGCGCTGCGCAGGGGATCCTCCGGCGTGTTGAACACATAGTCCTTCAGCCGATCCAGATCCGTTTCCGCTACATGCATGCGGGTATCGGAGGAGGCATAGTAGATATACACTTTGCCGTCATCATCCACGATGGCACCGTTGGTGAAGACCACATTGCTGACGTCGCCGGAACGCTCCCGCCCGAGAGGTCCGAGCAGCACGCCGGAAGGCTCCGCGATGAGTCGGGACGGATCATCCAGGGCTGTCGCGAAGGCGTAAAGCACATACCGCAGTCCGGCGGCGGTGTTCCGTACGCCGTGGGCGATATGGATCCAGCCGCGGTCCGTTTTGATCGGCACAGCGCCTGCACCGTTCTTGGACTCGGTCAGGGTGTGGTACTTCCGGCGGGAAATGATCTTTTCCTTATCGATCACCGGGCGGGTGATATCGCTGCACAGGCCGAAACCGATGCCGCCGCCCGAGCCCGTTTCAATGAAATCATCCATGGGGCGGGTATAGAAGGCATACTGGCCGTTCACAAACTCCGGATGCAGCACCACGTTCCGCTGCTGGGGAGAATTGAGGGTGATCAGGTTGGGCAGACGCTCCCAATGCTCCAGGTCCTTGGTCCGGACAATGCCGGCCGCGGCCACGGCGGCGGAAAGATCCGCACTGTGGGTATCCTTGCTTTCGGAGCAGAAGACGCCGTAGATCCAGCCGTCCTCATGCGCAGTGAGGCGCATGTCGTAGACGTTGGTTTCCTGCTGGACCGTATCAGGCAGGATGACCGGATAATCCCGGAAACGGAAGCCTTCGGTCGGGCTGTCGCTTTCCGCCACGGCGAAGAAGCTTTTCCGGTCCATGCCCTCCACCCGGACGACCAGGCAGTACCTGCCGTTCAGTTTGATGGCGCCGCTGTTCATCGTCGCGTTGACGCCCAGGCGCTGCATCATGAAGGGATTGGTTTCCGGATTGGCGTCGTACATCCAGAAGGGCGGGATATGCTCCCGGGTCAGGACAGGATTGCGGTAACGGGTAAAGAGTCCGTTGTAGAAGTGCTCGTCCGCCGGATTGGGGCGGGAAAGGAGACGCTCATAGGACTCCATGAGGGAAGAAAAGCTGCGTTTTTTCATACGATATCCTTGTCTATTAATTCAGAATTCAGGATTCATAATTCATAATTCATAATTATCCGCTGCGGCGGGGAACTACTGAAAACTGAAAAATGAAAACTTAAAAATGAATAATGGCGGATGAAACAGCACAGTGTGCTGTTTTTCTGAATGAATTTCGTCCTACGGACGTAGTAAGGGATTCCTCGACGCCGCTGCGCTCTGCTCGGAATGACACACTGTTCTGTACGCTGCGGTGTTCCGGTTGGGTTCCCGAACGTGAGCGGGCGAGGAGATCCTTCGACTCCACTGCGTTCCGCTCAGGATGACACCCAGGCGTAGTGGATTATTCCAGGCGGTTGAGTGTCAGCTGGAACACTTCAGAATTGTTCATTGTTAATTGTTAATTATTCATTTGCGCCATTACTGATTTATCAATCAGTAATGGTGCTCTGCTTCATCGTCGCCGGGATGCAGGACGCTATGGGCCTTGATGTAGTTCACGACCGCATCGACGGTGGTGAAGGCCAGGCCGACATGGGTGTCCGCCGCGCCGTAATAGATGGCGATGCGGCCGGTATCTCCGTCCTGCAGGGTGGCACAGGGGAAGACAACATTGGGCACGAAGCCGCTGACTTCATAGGGTTCTTCCGGCGTGAGCAGATAATTGGAGCAGCGGTACAGGACCTTGCTGGGCTCGTTGATGTCCAGGATGGCGCCGCCCATGGAATAGACAAAGCCGTTGCAGGTGGAGCTGACGCCATGGTAGAACAGCAGCCAGCCTTCGGTGGTTTCAATGGGAGCCGCGCCGGCACCGATCTTGACGCCCTGCCACCATTCTCCGCCGCTGCCCATCACATGGCGGTGTTTGCCCCAGTAGACCATGTCCGGGCTCTCGCTGAGGAAGATATCGCCGAAGGGCGTGTGGCCGCTGTCGGAAGGACGGGAGAAGAGACGGAAGGTTCCGTTGATCTTCCGGGGGAAGAGCACGGCATTCCGGTTGAAGGGAATGAAGGGATTCTCCAGGCGGGTGAAGGTTTTGAAATCCTTCGTCTTCGCCATGCCGATGGACGCGCCGTGGAAATCGCCGCACCAGATGATGTAATAGGTGTCCTCCACCTTGACGAGGCGGGGATCATAGGCATAGTGGGGCATCATGGGGTTGCCGTCCTCATCGGTGAAGGGAACCTTTTCCCGTTCCACGTCCCAGTGGATACCGTCCTTGGAATGTCCCAGGTAAACATAGGGAACACCGTTGACCTGCTCGCCCCGGAGCACCGCGATATAGCCGTCTTCCCACGGCACCACGGCGCTGTTGAAAATGCGGGCGATTTCCGGCGTGGGGTTACGGCCCAGCACCGGGTTTTCAGAATAACGCCAGACGGGGGTCTCCGTTTTCAGATCCGCAGGCCGATCCTGCCAGGGAATGGAAGGAAGAGAGCCGACATTAAGCATTTTGATTTCAGACATTGTAATTACTCCTTTAGACAAATGAAGAATTAAGAATGAAGAATGAAGAATTATTAGTTACTGAGACCATATTTCTGAGCGATAAACAGAATGATGAAAAGTATTCATTCTGAATTCTGAATTCATAATTCTGAATTGGTACAGGGAATCTCCGATTCCCTGTAAACCGGCTGTCCGCCGACAACGAGGCGGCCGAAGGGCTTCTGGACGCCCGCGCAGCGCTCCAGCAGGGACTTGACGGCCAGCTCGATCATGCCGTTTGTATCGATGCGGAAGGTGCTGAGCGGCACATCGCCGGGACCGCCGAGGGGGAAATCGTCGAATCCGGTAACGGAGACATCCTGCGGCACCCGCAGACCTTTTTCCCGGAGCAGGCGGATGACCATCCGGGCGGTGATGTCGCAGTTGCAGACAAAAGCGGTAGGCAGTTCCTCCGGCAGAACCGGATCCACCAAGCCGCCCGTCAGGCCGCGGTCCGGAAGGATCCACTCCTCACGAACCTGCAGGTCGTTGAGCAGCATGGCCCGGTAGTAACCCAGGAAACGGTCCATGATACTGCTGGTGGCCTTGATGTTGCCGACGAAGCCGATCTTTGTATGGCCGCGGCGGATCAGGTGGCTGGTCAGCCGGTAGGCACCGTAGCTGTTGTCGCTGGCCACGGCGTCGGCGTTGGCCTGCTCATCATAGAAATCCAGAAACACGATGGGAACGCCCGCCTGGGCGATCTTGCGGTAATAGGCCTTGGACGGCTCGCCCAGGAGGATCAGCCCGTCCGCGTGGCCGGAGGTCATCAGGTTGGGAAGGGTCAGCTGCCTCTCGTTTTCAGGGGACAGCATTTCCAGCAGGCCGAAATGACCCATGTCCGCCAGCTTCTTGATGAGCTGCTTGCAGAGGATGGCGTAGAAGGAATCCGGCTCAAAATACCGGTCCGGGATCAGGATGCCGATCTCCAGATGCTCCCGGAGGACCAGCCGGTTTCCCCGCGGGTATTCATAACCCATCTCATCCGCTTTTTTCAGAATCTTTGAGCGAAGCTTCTCGCTCATGCCGGACTTACCCGCCAGCGCCTTGGAAACCGTGACCGCGCTGGTCCCCACCGCCTTGGCGATGTCCCGCATTGTTGCTTTCCTGTCTGCCAATTGCTCCAGTCCTTTCTCCTGCTCCGGCGTATTCACCAATCAGCCGGAGACACATTCTTCCGTTGTGGTACGGGCACTTCCACTCGTCCGCCTCGGGCTTGCCGAGGGAAGCACCGCTTTCGTCCAGTTCGTTGAACCATTCGCCGCCGTCCCGGGAATCCACAAAGACCCTGCGGATATAATCCCACTGCTGCGTCATCCGCTCCAGCCAGATCGGATCTCCCGTGAGCCGGAGGCCGAAGTCAAAGCCCAGCATGGTTTCCGCCTGGGGCCACCAGGCCCGGTAGGTGCTTGCCTCGCCGTTTACGGATTCATAGAGAAGCCCGCGGTCCGAAAGGCCGCGTTCCGTGACGCTGCGCAGCAGCTCCAGGCACATGGCCCGGTAAGGGGCGCGATCCTCCGCTTTGAGGATAAGGGTTTCCGCAGCGTCCCAGAGCAGCCAGGCGGCCTCAATATCGTGGCCGTAGCTCTGCATGTCCAGCAGGGGACGCCAGGAAGCGTCGAAAAACACCTCCAGGCGGCGCTTTACCGGATTCATGATCTGCTTCAGGCATTGCTGCAGGCCGGCTTTTCCGGCGAGACGGACCTGCTCATCCGGACGGGCACGGTACAGCTCCGCATAGGCTTCGATGACATGCAGGAGCGTGTTCATGGTCCGGGAGGCAAGCACGCCGTTCTCGCTCAGCTTTTCATTGCTTTCCGGCGTGAAATCCGCCTTCTGCGCTTCCAGGTAGCCGCCCTTGTCCCGGCATTTTGTTTCCATAACCCGGAACAGGGAACGGGCCCTGTCCAGCGCCCCGGGATTGCCCGTAAGCCGGTAATAGGCCGCCAGCCCGTAGACGGCGAAGGCCTGACAGTAGGTATGCTTGGTTGTATCCGCCGGTTTGCCGTCATAGGTGACAGACCAGAACAGGCCGCCGTTTTCCGGATCCCCGAAGCGGTCCAGGAAACGGTAGGCATGATCCGCGTACACCCGCAGGTCCGGCCGCTTCAGCACGGCGGAGGCAACGGAAAAGAACCACAGGATCCGGCTGTTCAGGATGCAGCCCTTGTCTGCCTTCCGGTTCAGCTGTAAATCACTCCCGACATATCCGTAATAACCGCCGTAAGCGTTGTCTTTCAAGGCTTCCCAGAAAGGAAGGATCTTCTGCTCCAGGTGCTCGCGGATTTCGGATATAAAGACGGGGGATTCTTTGTTAACCATACTGTTAACCTCACGCTTCATTATAAGGAAAAGACGGATTCTGTCAATTGAGGCAGGGAAGGGAATCAGCCCTTCACGGAACCGCTGGCCAGGCCGGCGTAAACCTGCTTCTGGAAGACAAGGAAGATGACCAGACTGGGGATCAGCGTCAGCAGAACGCCGGCGCAGATGATGTTATAGGAGCTCTTGAAGGGACCGGAGAAGGAGTACAGGGCGGTGGAGATTGTGCGCCAGGAATTGGACTGGAGATAGAGGTTGGCGCTGTAATACTCGTTGTAAACGCCCACACCCTTCAGGACAGCCACGGTGATGATGGCCGGTTTGGTCAGGGGCAGCAGGATTTTGAAAAATACCCCGAAGTAGGTACAGCCCTCCAGCACGGCGGATTCATCCAGGGCCCCGTCCAGGTTTTCAAAATACTGGAGGAAGATATAGATGGAAATGACGTCGGTGCCGCTCATGAGGATCATGTAGCCCACGATGGAGTTCAGGAACCCCAGGTCCTTCATGATCTGATAGGTGGTTACCTGCATGGCGATGCCGGGGATCAGGGTGGCGATCATGAACAGGTTCCGGATCAGCCCATTGCCCGGGAACCGGAAGCGGTTCAGTACATAGGCCAGCATGGAACCCATCATGACGGAAACGGTGACCACGACGATGACCACGGAGGCGGAGGTCAGGAAAGCACGGAGCATATCGCCCTGGGTCCAGACCTGGGCATAGTTTCCGAAATTGAACCAGTTCCGCGGCAGAGTCATGGCATTGGTGGTGGCATATTCCTCCGCGCCTTTGAAGGAGGTGGTGAAGGAGGACCAGATGGGCAGCAGGGCGATAAAGCAAGCCAGGAACAGGGCCAGATATTCCAGGGTCCTGATCACGGTGCGCTTCATCCGGGCGCTCCGGTTGGTTTCCCGGACCGCGTGGGTCACAACAGACATTCGTGCGGCCTCCCTTCTTACCACAGCGCCTTGGCTTTGTTGGCCTTGGCGTTGAAGGTGTTGTCGGAATCCTTCATCACATACCGGAAGAACAGGCGCTGCAGCACGGTGAACAGCAGGATCAGCGCCATGAGCACCATCGCCATGGCACAGGCCTGGCCGACCTTCTGGGACACATGAGCCATCTGGTGGATCTTGATAAAGAAGGTAGCGGTGCCGTTGGCGCCCATGCTGCCTACGACGTAGGCAGGCTCAAAGGCGGAGAGGGAACCGGTGATGGAAAGGATCAGGTTGAGCATGAACACGGTCTTGATGCCCGGCAGGATGATGGCCTTGAACTGCTGCCAGCGGTTGGCTCCGTCGATGGTGGCGGCTTCATAAAGCGTGGGATCAATGGAGGCGATGGCGCCGATGAACAGCACCATATTCTGGCCGCAGTATTTCCAGACGGAGGTGAAGACCAGGGACCAGTTGTTGACGCTCTGATCCCGGAGCCAGTAGGGCAGACGTTCCAGCGGGAATCCGAGGGCCTGCAGGACGCTGTCCAGCACAAAACCGTGGGTGTAGAAATACTTGAAGATGTAGCCGATGGCGATACCGTTGACCAGGAAGGGGAAGAACAGGACCGCCTTATAGATCCCGGATCCCCGGAGCCGCTCCAGGCTGAGGATGGAGGCGAAAAAGAGGGCCAGGGCCAGCTGCACCACCGCGCCGGCCATGTAATACAGGCTCAGCAGCATGGCGTCCACATACTCGGACTTGGTGAAGATCCGCAGGTAATTGTCGAAGCCGACGATCTCTTTGTCCTTCGTGTAGCTCATGTTGTGGAAGCTGAACTGGATCATTTTCGCGAAGGGAATGTAGGTGAACAGGATCAGCAGGAACAGCGGAACCACGGCGAACAGAAAGATGACCAGCAGTTTCTGTCCGTTGATTTTCTTCCTGCGCAGATCCGGCTGCACGGTACTGACGATACTCACTGGAGACGCACCTCCCTGGTGATGTCCGGTTGAAAGAAGAAGGCGGGCCCGGGGGAGTGTTCCCGGGCCCGCCCGGTGGAGATAACGGTGATCCGGCTGCACGGATTCCGTTATGGAGGAGTCGGATTATTTGACTTCCACGTTCAGGGCAGCCTGCGCGTCGCTCCAGGCGGCGTTCCAGTCAGCCATGATGTCGTCAAAGGACTTGTCGTGGTTGAAGGCGTGCTCGATGATCTCCTGCACCTTGGTGTTGCCGCCGTTGTTGAAGTTCAGTTCAGACTCGGCGTTCATTTCGCTCAGCAGGGTTTCCTCGCCGGCCACAGCGTCCGTGTCGGACAGCATGTCGATGCCGTCGAAAGCAGCGTACAGGTCCGGATATTCGCCGTTCTTGTCGATCGGGACGCCGCCTTCGCTGTAGGCGAAGCCGCTCTCGTGGGTCAGCCACTTCAGGTAGTACATGGAAGCCAGCTTCTCTTCATAGGAGGCCTTGGCGTTGATGCCGAAGTTGTAGTCGCCGCCGGCGGGAGCATACTGCTTTCCGTCGATGGAGATGGGGAACGCCATGTAGCCGACATCTTCCGGATGCTCGCCGCCTTCGGCGTCACGCATCTGGGTGAAGGCCCAGGAACCCAGGACCATGGAGGCGATCTGGCCGTTGTTCAGCATCGGCTTGCAGCCTTCCCAGTCGGTGGTGGTGTAGTCGTCTTCGATCAGGCCTTCAGCCGTGGCGTCATACAGGATTTTGTAGACGGCGTAGGGGCCGGTGCCGTTGCCCTGATCCGCGAAGGGATCCTTGGCATGGGCCAGAATCTGGTTCATGTAGTCGGGATTGCCGGTGGCGGCCACGCCGATGTAGGCGTCCCAGGCGCCCATGGTCCAGCCGGCAGCGTAGTTGGTGTACAGCGGGATGGCGTCGGTCTTTTCCTTGACAGCCTTCAGGGCGGCGATGAACTCATCGGGGGTCTTGGGCAGCTCGGTCACGCCGGCTTCCGCAAAGATCCGCTTGTTGTACAGGACGCCGTTGGCATTGCCGGTGGAGGGAACGCCGTAGCAGACGCCTTCGAAGGACTGGGTGCTCATGAAGTTATACAGGCCGTCCAGCACTTCCAGGGAGCCCAGCGGCACGAAGTACTTGGAGAGTTCGTCCTTCTGGACGGTGGGGATGCCCATGATGGTCCAGTCGGTGTTGTCAACGCGCAGCAGGGCGTTTTCAGCGTAATCGGTGATCAGTTCATACTCGATCTCCACGTTGGGGTAGATCTTGCGGAACTCTTCCACATAGCCGTTCAGTTTGTCCGGGATGTCGGTCCGGTGATAGGCGAAGTGGATTTTCGCGGTCAGATCGGCATTCTCGCCCAGGACGATCTGATCAAAGGTGGGCAGGGTTTCTTCCGCAGAGGCGAAAGAGGTCAGGCCGAGCAGCATGCACAGGGCCAGAACCAGAGACAGGATCTTCTTCATTAGGGTTTCCTCCTTTAAATAATATGATTGATGGGCTTTCCGTCCCATATCAACGTGTTCCGCAACCTCAATCGTCGCCTCTCGTCCTTGGAGCGGACTCGATGCTCGTTTCGGTAAGGATTCGCGCGCGCACCGCGGGCGGAATTCCTCGTACCCGGGGCTTCCACCCGTTCTTCACTGAAAACTGTCCACTGGACAGTTTTCCAGGCGTTACGAACCCCGCGCACCGCGCACGACAGGACTCCAGGTCGCTTCCTGCTGCGCAGGATAGCCCACAGGGCTACCGCTTCCTTCACTCCCCTCCTAATTAAGATTGTTAGGTTAACAAATTAACCTTGTTTGTTTACATATTAATCAACTGCTCAAAGATTGTCAAGACTGCTCAAAATATGCGAAATCTTGTAAACCAAGGCTTGTAAGCCACACATGAAATCCAAAAAGATTCCGTAAATCAGCTTAAAAGTGGTTAACAAAATGGTTAACAAAACCTCCGAAATTCACAGAAGAAAAACTTTATTTTTTTGGAAAAATACAATCCGGATACAAAAAAGGCAATTCCGGTATTGACACTGCGAACAGTCCCGTAGTATAGTCAAGCAAATCCTGAAGAAAGGAACGCCTTCTCATGCACCGCAACGGAATTGGTTCTGAACTGATTATGATTTCCGCGAACGAAGAAATGCACGTCCGCGGTATTTCCGTATACGGTGATTCAGCAGTCGGAGAAGAGCAGCCCGGTATATAAAAACCCGAATCGGCCAGCCGCTTATCTCTGACAGGTAAGCGGCTTTTTTCATATCCAAATGCGGATGAGAAACAGGGGGAGGAAAAGAATGATTATCAGAAGGTTTACGGAGCAGGACGCGCAGGCAGTATCCGAACTGATTGTGACCACGATCAGGATTTCAAACACAAGGGACTATTCCGCGGAAATGATGGAGGAACTGGTGAAGACAGAAACGCCGGAGCATGTGCTGCAGCGGGCTTCCTGGACCCATTTCTACGTAGCGGAGGAGGCCGGACGGATTGTGGGCTGCGGCGCAATCGGCCCCTACTGGGGCAAAGAGGATGAAAGCAGCCTGTTCACAATCTTTGTCCATCCGGAATGGCAGGGCAAGGGAATCGGCAGAGCCATTGTGGAGACGCTGGAAAAGGATGAGTACGGCATACGGGCAAACCGGATCGAGATTCCTGCTTCCATTACCGGGCTGCCGTTCTACCGGAAAATGGGGTATGACTTCAAGGACGGGAAGGATACCGTTGACGAGGAACAGCTTTACCGGCTGGAAAAGCAGATTGAGCCACCGGCGATCCGGCAGGTGACGGATCCGGAGGAAAAGTCCCGGATTGCCCGGGAAATCCTGGAAGCCCTGCCGGAATGGTTTGAGGTTCCGGAGTCCAGAGAACAGTACATCCGGGAATGCAGAAAATGGTTTTTTGCAGCGGCTGAACGGAATGGCCGGGCGGTGGGCTTCCTGTGCCTGAAGGAAACGGGAAAGGCTACCGTTGAGCTGGCGGTAACAGGCGTACTGAAGGCGCTGCACCGCCGGGGAACCGGCAGGGCGCTGTTTGAAGCAGCGAAGGAATACGCGGTTGCCGCGGGATATGAATTCATGCAGGTGAAGACGGTGGCGGAAGGCCTCTATGAGGATTATGACCGGACCAACCGGTTCTACCAGGGCCTGGGATTCCGGGAGCTGGAAGTGATTCCGCAGGTCTGGGACGCGGATAACCCCTGCCAGATTTATGTGATGTCCCTGAAGGGAACCCTGCCGGAGCAGATTACGGCCCGCCGGAGCTACCGGGGAAAATACAGGCCGGACAGGGTGCCGAGGGAAGACCTGAAGACAATCCTGGAAGCAGGGCTGGCGGCGCCTTCCGGCTGCAATAAGCAGACTGCCAGCCTGATCGCGGTGGATGATCCGGAGATCCTGAAACAGATCAACGCGGTGATTGACCCGCCCGTGTGCGAGACAGCGCCGGCCATGATCTGCGTGCTGAGCCAGCGGATCAACGCGTTCCGGGACCGGTGCTTTGCCACCCAGGACTATTCCGCGGCCATTGAGAATATGCTGCTGGCGATTGCCTCCCTGGGATACGGGAGCTGCTGGTTTGAAGGGCATATTACCGACGAGGACAGGATCTGCGACCGGATCGCGGAGATCCTGAACGTGCCGGAAGGATATGAACTGGTCTGCATCCTGCCGGTGGGAAAGATGGAATCCGCGCCGAACGCGCCGAAGAAGAAGCCCTTTGCGGAGCGGGCCTGGTTTAACGGATTCGGAAAAGAAACAGAGGACGGGAAGGAATGAACGGTATGGAACTGGCAGAGCCTTCCATGGAATATGATGCGCAGATCCAGGCGTACCGGAAGGAGTTCCTGGAATACGGCGGATCCATGGACGGAACCAATTCCCTGCGGCAATATGAAAAGACACAGGACTGGCTGGATCACCTGGAGATCCGCAGGACTCCGGAACTGCTTCCCCCGGGCAGAACGCTGAGCCGGCAGTATCTGTATATCCGGGAAGCGGATGAGAAGATTGTCGGAATGATCAGCCTCCGGCCGCAGTTCAATGAATACCTGGAAAAGTACGGCGGGAACATCGGCTATTCCGTTGTGCCGGGCGAGCGCCGGAAGGGCTATGCCACCGGGATGCTGAAGGCGTCGCTGCCCCTGTGCAGGGAACTGGGCCTGAAGCGGGTGCTGATTACCTGCATAAAGGGTAATGAAGGAAGCAAAAGGACGATCCTGAAAAACGGCGGCGTATATGAATCCGCCGTATGGGAACCGGACGAGCAGATCTGGCTGGAACGGTACTGGATCAGCCTGGAGGAATAAGGAGGATCAGACATGGATAACTTTGTGAACGAGCAGGATTTTGAGCTGCTGAAACAGGATGACTGCACCTTCCAGGTGCTGGACAGGATCCTGAAGGGACCGTGTGACATTATCCGTTCCGACCATGAAAAGCTGATCCTGTGCTCCTCGGAACCCTGTTATCCGGTCTGGATCTGGACGCCGGACGGCCTGACGGAGGCAGAGAAGGAAGCCGCCTGGCAGCTGGCGGAAAGCTGCCGCCCGATGGCGGAGGGTTACCGGTACAACATCAAGGAGGAACTGGCGGAGTACTTCCTGGCCAGGGCCGGGGAGGCAGGACTGCAGGCCGGATACCTGATGCGGATGTACGCCTACGACTGCCCGGAACCCACCGCCCCGGAAAAGACGTCGGACGGAGAAATGTACAAATGCACGCCGGAGGATCTGGAAGAGGCAGCCGATCTGTACGCGCAGTTCTATCCGGATATCGGGGAAACGGACGTGACCAGGGAACACTGCCTGGAGCGGGCAGAGAGCGGCATCAACGACAATGAATTCTTTTTCTGGAAGAACGCGGACGGGAAGACCGTAGCCTGCTGCGGGTACAAGCAGAACGGGGATACGGCGACAGTCGGACCGGTGTTTACGGTGGAGGCATACCGCCGGAAGCATTACGCCCAGAACCTGGTTTACCGGGTGACGAAGAGACTGCTGGAAAAAGGATTCCGGGCCATGCTCTATACCGACGCGGGATACGCGGCCTCCAATGAATGCTACCGGAAGATCGGCTATATCCTGCGGGGCAGGCTGTGCACGGTTGCACAGACGGAAAACGAAAAAAGGGAATAAACAGGGAGAAACGGAATATGTTTTACGATACAGAAGACCTGAAGGACGGGGAAATCCAGCTGCGGCTGGAAAGAACCGCCGAAGGGAATCCGGAGAAAAACTGGGTGCCGGCCTATTATTTCGGCATCTGCCTGGCGGACGGAACGCGGATCGGGCAGTGCGACCTGCGGATCGGCCACAACGACCGGCTCTACATCGGCGGGAACATCGGCTACGGCATCGACGAAGGCTACCGGGGACACCGTTACGCGGCAAAGGCCTGCAGGCTGCTGTTCCGGCAGGCGAGGAAGCACGGGCTGGGGTATGTGATTATTACCTGCGATCCAACAAACACCGCTTCCTCCCGGACCTGCGAGCTGGCGGACGGGGAGTATCTGGAAACGGCTGATATTCCGGAAGATCACGATATGTATGAAAGGGGACTGCGGCAGGTCATGGTTTACCGATTTGACCTGGACCGCGGGGGAAACGAAGATGGAACGAACTGAACGGGTGATCCTGACCAACCTTTGCATGATCCAGGACGGTACGAAGGTGCTGGTGGAGGAAAAGACCGGCAAGGGCGCCGGCGGGATCATCTTCCCCGGCGGCCATGTGGAGGAGCACGAACCTGTTGTGGATTCCGTGATCCGCGAAATGAAGGAAGAAACGGGACTGACCATTGAAAACCCGAAGCTGTGCGGGATCAAGGAATGGATCAACGAGGACGGAAGCCGGTACCTGGTCTTCCTGTTCAAAACCGACCGGTTCTCCGGGGAACTGGTTTCCTCCGACGAAGGAAAGGTTTTCTGGATGGAAAAGGATGAAGTGCTGAAGTCCCACTGGATCTGGGAAATGGACAAGCTGATGCGGATTATGGCGGACGGGGACTATACGGAACTGTTCTTTGATCCGGCGGACGACTGGAAGCCGGTGCTGAAATAAACCCCGCAAAGGAACGAGAAAGACAAAGGAGTAAAAAGACATGATCACTGATTCTTTTGATAACCTGTCCCCGGCAATCATCAATCCTGTACGGAAGGAGAACGCCCCGGCGGCGGACGCCTGCATCGTGACGTTCTCCCATGAAATAGAGAAATATGTGGCGGAGAACTATGCCTCCGGGGAGATCACCTCCCTGTGGTGCGCCACGGGACGGACGCCGGTTTACCTGATCGAGAAAAACGGCAAGCGGTTCGCCTTCTACAAGACCTACGTGGGCGCGCCGATCACCGTCGGCCTGATGGAGGACGCCGCGACGGAAATGGCCTGCGACAAATTCATCCTTTTCGGCGGGGCGGGCTGCCTGAACAAGGAAATCGCCCACGGGAAGGTGATGGTGCCCACCGCCGCCTACCGGGACGAGGGAACCTCCTACCACTACGCGCCGGCGGCGGACTACGTGACCGTCGGCAAGGCGGAGACCGTGGCGGAATGCATGAAGGCCAACGGCATCCCCTATGTGCTGGGGAAAACCTGGACCACGGATTCCTTCTACCGGGAAACGCGGAACAACTTCGAGAAGCGGAAGGCTGACGGCTGCATCTCCGTGGAAATGGAGTGCGCCGGCGCTCAGGCCATGTGCGACTTCCGGGGCCTGGAACTGTACCCCTTCTTCACCAGCGGAGACCTGCTGGACGCGCCGGAATGGGACGACCGGGGCAAGAATTACTCCAACGGCGGCCAGCATGACGTGGGCCACTTCAGCATCGCCCTGGCCCTGGCGGATTTCATTTCATAAAAAAATTTTGGAGAACCTGTAACATTTACCGCTTTTCATTCGTAATATCAGTGAAGAAGGCAGGTGAAACGGATGGCCGGGGATCAGGAACTGGTGACGCTTCTGAAAGCCGGAGACGCGGACGCGCTGGAACAGCTGATTGCGCGCTGGCGTCCCGGGGCGGAAGCATACGCCTGCAGCCTTCTCCATGATTCCCAGGCCGCCGAGGACGCCGTGCAGGAGGCCTTCGCCCGGCTCTATGCCGTGAGGACGGACATAGACGAGAGACGGTCCTTCTCCGCGTACCTGTACACGATTGTGAAACGGATCTGCCTGGACGAGCTGCGAAAGCGGAAACGCTTTCCGGAACTCCCGGGAGAGCTGCCCGATCCGCCCGTTCCGTCCGCGGAAGCGGAATACATCAGCCGGTGGGACCGGCTGAACCGGATCCACCTGCTGGCGGGACTGGACGAAACGGACAGGCAGCTGCTGCTGGCGTTTTCCCTGGAAGGGAAATCCACAAAGCAGATCGCTGAGGAAATGAACCTGACCGACGGCCAGGTACGCGTCCGGCTGCACCGGATCCGCAGAAAGATGAGGAAAGGAATGAAAGAAGATGCGTGATGAATACCTGAACCGGATTATCCGGCGCGGAAACGAACTCGCTGTGCTGGAACAGGCCGCGCTTTCTTACCCGAAAAGCACATCGGTGATCCGCTGGGTGGTAGCCGCCGCCTTCGGAACGCTGGTGACTCTTCTTCCTTCCGTCTGTACTGCCCATGCCTTCTTCCAGATGATGTGAAAGGCGGAAACGACCCATGGAAGAAAAGAAAGAAACGAAGAAAAAGAAATCGGTCCTGCGGGAAATCCTGGAGTGGGTGCTGACCATTGCTGCCGCGGTTGTCATCGCGCTGCCGATCCGGGCGTTCGCTTTTGAAATGGTCCGGGTGGACGGAGGGTCCATGAATAGCACCCTGTCCAACGGGGAAATCATGTTTGTGACCAAGTTTGACTACGCCTCCACCTGGCTTTCCTTCCCCTGGCAGGATGATGAAGCCAGGGAAAAAGCGGCCCGCATTACCACCGGCGGCAATCCGAAACGGTTTGACGTGGTGATCTGCCGCTATCCCGGCCGGGGCGATACCAACTTTGTGAAGCGGGTGGTGGGACTGCCCGGGGATACGGTGGAACTGCGGGAAGGCTACCTGTACGTGAACGGGGAGAAGTATGAGGAGCCGTATATCCTGGATGAATACCGGAGCGGATCGCGGAACAACTTCGGGCCCTATCAGGTGCCGGAAGGGGAGTACTTTGTGATGGGCGATCACCGGAACAATTCCAACGACAGCCGGTCCCAGGGATCCCTGCCGCGGAACATGATTATCGGACACGCGCGGACGGTGCTGTATCCCTTCAGCGATATCCGGGGAATAGAATAAAACAGGGCAAAAAGGAAGAGAGTATCGCGTCGGGGCGATACCCTCTTCCTTTTTGAATGAATACTGAAAACTTAAAAATGGTGGAAAAAACTGCTTCCGGCAGGAAGCGGTTTTCAGTATTTAAATGCGGTGGGGTCAGAAGAACTTAACGGTTTCCTCCAGGGGCTTGCGTGGCGGCGTGGCGGGAGCGGCGTCGCTCTTTCCGACGGCGATGACGGAGATGAGCTCCTCGTTTTCAGGGATGTTCAGCTTATCCCGGAGAAGATCCACATCCCGCAGGCCCATGATCAGGGTATCGTAGCCCAGGTCTTTGGCCGCGAGAATCAGGTAGGCGTCATGCAGGCCCAGGTCGTAAATGCCCCAGCCGTTGCCGATATCATCCACAGGCTGGCCGTCCGGGCCGAAACCGACGATGCCCTTGACAAAGGTGGTGACGATGAGGGCCGCGTTGGCGGAGCTTTTTTTGTTAAAACCGGGAAGGGCAGCATCCCGCAGGGTTTCCAGAACCTCCGGTGTTTCCAGTACGTAGCAGCGTGCAGTCTGCTGGTTCATCCAGGAGGGAGCCTGCTGGGCGGCTTTGCAGATGGCTTCCAGGTCTTTGTGGCAGGCGCCGGACTGATAGCTCCGGACGCTGCGGCGGGCGGCGATCAGGTCTTTGAATTCCATGAAAATATCCTCCTTTATGAATATGATTTATCTGATTTCCTGAACAGGATTGACAAACAAGGTTTATCAGAAACGGTTACCGGCAGGCTTTCCGCACCGCTTCCCGGACGGTTTCCAGGGGAAGGTTGAGCTCCTTTGCCAGGGCGGCGGTGAGCATATCGCCCGCGGCGCCCATGGCGCATTCCAGGTAAAGTGTTTTCATCCGGAACCTCCTTTATTTGTTGAGGGAAAGACCGGCGTGCTCCAATACCATGACGATGACCGGAATCAGGACAATGTGCAGGATGATGCCCGGAACCGCGTTGGTGAAGGCACCGGCCAGGAAGAGCGCCCAGGTGAAGGAATTGCCGCTCAGGCCGGCGATGATCAGCCGGGCAATGCCCCATATGACGCGGCCGGCCAGCATGGCGACGATCAGCGTGACATAAATGCTCCATTTCTTTTTGGGCAGCAGACGGTAAAGGATACCGGAAACCAGGCCGTAAACCGCCAGCTCAAAGGCCATGGCGACGGCACCGGGAACCATGACGGGCATGCCGAAGATCACCGAACGCAGCAGCGGGGCAATGAAACCAACCGCCAGGCCCCAGGGCCAGCCAACCAGGAAGCCGCAGAGCAGGACGGGAATATGCATGGGACTGAGGGCGGAACCAATCTGGGGAATCTGGCCCGTCAGGAAGGGAAGAACCAGGGCAAGCGCCAGGAACAGCGCGGCATAAGTGAGTTTGCGAATCTGAAGGGAAGTCAAGGACAGGTCTCCTCTCACAGGTTATTTACAGTGATCTGTATCAATCATCACCATGTTAAACCTTAAAGTAAACTCCAAGTCAAGAGTCTGGATGCAATAAATGAAAAAACAGGCGGGAAAAGGTATTCTATTTTTCCGATTTCATCCTTTATTCATATGGCTGACGCCTGTATGATAAACGGCGAACACAGATGAATCCCGGCATCCCGGCGGAAACGGAAGGGAAAAAACAGAACGGGACGGGAAGGGAACACAGTACAGAAGCGTATCGGACAAGGCAAAACAAATCAGAAAGAAATGAGAGCATCAGTAATGAATAAAGTGCAAAAGACCGGGATCCTGCTGCTGGTATTGGTTCTGGCACTGACTGCGTGCACATCCTTTGCCGACACGGGAGAGAGAGGAACCACCATGAACAACAGCGACACCAGACAACAGACAGAATTCCGGTATAACCGGTTCGCGGATCTGTACTACTATCTGCTGGCACATATGCCCATAGACTGTGCCGCGGACGTATCGGATCCTGAATATACGGCGGAAATGGCAGGCAAACTGGGCATTTTTCCGGGTATCCCGCCCAAACTGACGGAGTATTATGAGGAGAATTTTGACCGGCTGGCGATCACCGGCTTTATTCCTCTGGCCGTGAAGAACACTCAGCAGTTCAGGGAAGCGCTGGTCTCCTGCGGCCAGCTGACAGACCGGGACATGGAAGCCTTTGTGGATCCGATGATTGAAATCTGTGACAGGGTCTCCGACAGGTTCTATGAATGGTGGACAGCGCATCATGAAGAGGTGGCGCCGCAGACGGACAAGGTATACGACCGTTTCCGGACGCTCACGGACCGGGTTGGCGCCTTTTTCAACAACCTGGAGATGAAACCTTCGGTGCTGTTTTCATACAGCCTGCGGAAGAACGGCCGGGCGTTTTTCCAGCCGGGAGAAATCATCGTATACCTGACCTTCCCGGAGAAGCCGGAGGAGATTACGGGCTGTTTCCTGCAGTACCTGCATGAATGCACCCATTCCGTCACGGATCCGCTGATGAACCGGAGTATCCTTATGGCGGACGGATCCCACGACATTGCGGAATACCAGGTGCTGGTTTTTGACGAGTACCTGCTGGACGCCCTTTATCCGGAGATGACTGAAACCTACCGTGAATGGATCGGACAGGAATACCTGGACTATTCCCACAAAGCACTTGGGGAAGAGGGAGAAGAAAGACTCAGGGAACGCCTGGAGGCAATGCTGAACCGGGGAAAATGAGGTGCCCGCCATGAGGAAGATTACGACAATCCTGCTGGATATGTACGGGGTGATCCTGGAGGAAAGCAAGGGCAATTTCATCCCTTATACATTCAAGTCTTTTGATCAGGCAGAGTATGACCGGCTGACAAGGCAGTTCAGGGAAGAAAAGCTTTTTACCAGGGCGGCGAACGGGGAAATGACCTCGGACGAGTTCCTGACGCGGCTTGGATTTGAGGATCCGCGCTTCCATATGATCAATTATATCAACAACTTCCTTACGCTGGACCCGGGATTCAGGGAGTTCGCGGAGAAGTATTACAGGCAGTATGACTTTGTGCTCCTTTCCAATGATGTGGCCGAATGGAGCGCCTGGATAACGGAGCATCATGACCTGGATCAGTATTTTACCCATAAGATTGTCAGCGGGGATGTGAAGTGCCGCAAGCCGGACCGGAAGATCTATGAGATCGCGCTGGAGAAGGCGGGTAAAAAGCCGGAGGAATGCTGCTTTGTGGACAACAGCGTGAAGAACCTGATCACAGCGGCTGAACTGGGCATTGAACCGATCCTGTTCAACCGGGACGGGGAAGAGTATACCGGCACCATCGTCAATTCCTTCGCGGAGCTGGCGGATCTGCTGGGATGAGAAAGCGTTCGTGGAAACCGGGCAAAGCTGCCGGCAGATAAACGATACGGCTGTCCCGAGAAGGCCTGAAAAGACCGGCGGGGCAGCCGTTTTTTCATTCCGGAAATAAAAATGTTGATGGGGCGTGCAGATTCGCCTTTCTCATTCGTCTAATGTATGTAACGTTACAAAACCGGAGGCATGATACTGTGGACAAGGGATTCTTCATCGCGGAGATCGAAGCCTGCTCGGAAACGATGTACCGGGTAGCCTGGTCGATCCTGCGGAACGAGACCGACGTGCAGGACGCGTTGCAGGACGCGGCACTCAAAGCCTGGGAAAAGCGGAGCAAGGTGCGGGAGGAAAAGTATTTCCGCACATGGATGATCCGCATATTGATAAACGTATGCTATGACATACAAAGAAGGCACCGGAATGTCGTTCCACTGGAGAAGATTCCCGCCCAGACCTATGCGAAAGCACCGGACCCGGAACTGGCCATAGCGCTGAGAGCCGTTCCGGAAAAACTTCGGCTGCCCCTTGTGCTGTGCTACTGCGAAGGCATGAGTTATGAGGAAGCCGCGGATGTGCTGCGGATTCCCATGACCACCCTGCGGGGCCGGCTCAACCGGGGAAAAGACGCATTGAGAAAGGAGCTGAAGGCAGAATGAAGCGCGATATGAAAGAGATAGACCTGCAAAACGCCTTCTGGCCGATGACGGACGAATGTCATGACAGGCTGACCACTGCTCTCAGCGGCCTGAGGGAGGAAGAACCTGTGAAAAGATTTACTGCAAGAACAGTTCTGATAGCTGCCTGTATTATGATTGCCCTGATGGCGGTGGCGTATGCCGCCGGACAGATTTTCGGATGGGATGATTTCTTCTCTGTTTTCTATGACACCAAAGTGCCCCGGGCGGCACTGGAAATCCTGGAATCCACTGAGGAACAAAGCTTTGTTGTGGGCCCGGCTACCTTCACGGTACAGCAGCTCTATGCCGACAGTCACACCGCGATGGCTTCCGTCAAGATTTCCATGGCGGACGGCAGCCGGGCACTGATGACCATGAGCGGCAGCCAATATGACTCCATTGACGCATGCGGGGAAAACGGAGAGAAATACGCGGAATCCCTGGGATTGGATCCCTCCACGAACTGGATTTCCGCCGCGGAGGAGCTGAACTGCCCCCTGTATATCATGCGGGGGATCCTGGACCTGGATTCCGATTATTGGGGCGGGGAAGCGATGGAGGATGTGCTCTATAATGATGACGGCTCCATGACAGACTACAGCATGCAGATGCTGGACAGCAAAAAGGTGGGGGATGAACTGCCCCTGAAATTCTTCCTGCGGGTTGCGGAAGTGGATCTGCAGACCGGCGAGGAAAAGGAAGAGGTACTCATTGAGCGCCCGGAACTGAACATCCGGGTTTCAAAACCGACGGATACCGTAACCTATTCCCTGCCGGAACCCTATACTGTCAGCGGCCTGACGCTGGACGCCGTCTACGGTGAGCTGACGCCTGCGGGGCTGTACCTTTTCACCGACTTTACCGCGAGAGAAGAGGCCGATATAGACGCCTTTGATTGTCCGCAATGGTTTGACGCCGAGGGCAATGAGTATCCATGGGGACTGAATCTGAGTTATGGCATCAACGTGGATAACTGGCCGAAGGTCAGCATGATGGGCCTGATTTCTGTGGACAGCATACCGGAAAAACTTACCATGTCCATGAGGGACGAAGCAGGAATCCATAACCTGTCTCTGCCGGATGGAAGCACAGAAATTCTCCCCTTGGAAGAAGAGGAAGAATAATCACAGCCGGGAGCGCCGCTGCCCGGACGGACAGCGGCGCTCCCTTTTTGAGGAAAATATGAAACGATTGATTTGTACTCTGCTGGCGGCGATGATGCTGATCCCGGCCAGTGCAGCATGGGCGGAAAAGGACAGGAAAAGCCTCATTGTTTACGACGCAAGCGAGGATCTGGCGAAGGAATGGTCCGAAATGCTTGGACTGGAAAATCCGCCGATTGAATTTGATACTACAGAATCTGTCATGGAGCTGATAAAAGGAGATTCCGCACCTGATATTTGTGGCTATGACTTTTTTGCACTCAAAGAGGCCGGAATGGTTGCAGCCTTCGAACCTACTGAACTGATGAAGGAAGAGATGGCGGCCATGCCGCAGTATCTGCAGGATGTGATCCGGGAACACTTGATGACAGAGGACGGCAAACTGTCAGGCTATTTGGATAATCTTGATGTACAACCTCTGGGGTTTTATGTACCGGACGCCTGGGAAGCTTCTCCGTATCGGGATATGACTCCGCCTTCATCCATAGAGGGAATGCTGGATTTCCTGGAAATCTATCTGGATACGCCCCATGACGGTTTCTGCTTTATTCATGACGCTACTGATGGCTGGTGGGGCAGGCTGTGGGTTGTGACCCTTTTGATGAGATGCTGGGCCATACAGAGCAATTATGCGAAGATTCCACTGAGATATAACAATCCGGAGTTTATCCGGCTGCTGGAGCGGACGGTGGATCTGTTTAACAGACTGCTCAAAGTAGAAAAGGGCAGGAAAAACCAGAAAGGCCGTCAGCTGTTTCAGGACAATCTGTTTAGTCGTGGACCTACAGGCAACAACCTGGATACCATAACCTATGCCAGTCTGATTCCATGGCGGCTCACAAAGGACCAGCCACCGCTGATTCATGTCATGGCGGATTTTTACTGTGTGCGCACCGGCAGCCCGTATGAAGATCGTGCGGCAGAGCTGCTGGAACGTATTATTCCGGGTCGGGAAGCTTATTGTTCCAGGGAAATCAGACCTTTGATTTATGAATTCGTTAATCCGGACAGGGTCGATGTTGAAGGGTTCAACAAGATGATTCTGAAGAAACTCGGGGGAAAATACTCCTGGAAACTGGTCACACAGGAATTTATCGACAGCATATGGGATATCCATAAATACGCCGTTCCAGCCATTGTTCCCGATGATTATCAAAATTTAAACAGCCACATCGACGAAGATCCAGAGGCTTTGTTCGGGAAACTTGTGAATGGGGAGGTTACCGCTGCAGATTTCGCAGCAAAATGGGATGAGATGAACGACTGGGCTGAAACTGCTCAATGATAAAAACATGGAGGAGAGAATGAAAAAACGAATCTGTGTCCTGCTGGCGGCGGTGATTGTGACACTTTCTCTGTCAATCTGTGCAGGTGTAAAAGCGGAGAAGAATGATTTCTACGCTGATGTAACGAGCCTGGCAGATGCATTTGAGGAACTTGAGGTTGAGGATCCGGTCCGCTGGTACTGGGAGGACACGACCTTGTCCGGCTTACTTGAGAAAACCCGGTCCGGACAGGTACCTGATCTGATCCGTGTGTTCAAGGAAATCGATGCATTTAAAAAGGCAGGTGCTATTGTTCCGTTTACTCCGAGTGAGAAGCTGGTTAAGGATTTTGAAACGATGCCGCCCTTTGTCCGGGAAGCATTGAGGGAATACCTGGTGACGGAAGATGGGCAGTTCTGGGGCTGCATAGAGGGCGGCCTGGATCTCAAAGCCATGCTTTTTTATGTGCCCGGTGCCTGGGCCGATTCCCCGTTCAGGGACAGAACGCCTCCGACATCTTTTGAAGAGTTCCTGGACTTTACGGAAGTCTATCTGGATACCCCACATGAGGGATTCTGTCTTCTGTATAACTGGAGCAATGAAAAACTGTGCGTCCAGGGAGAAATTCTGGGTATGCTTTTGCAAAGCTGGGTATGCCAGCGACAATATGCCGGGGAACCGTATCGGTTTACCAGCGAAGAATTTATCGGTCTCCTGGAACGGACGAAGAATCTGTTTACCAGGCTGGCGAAGGAGGAACCGCTTACCCAGAAGAAGCAGAAAAAACTCCGGGAGCTGTTTGCCAACGCGGATTGTATATACGACGGCGGAAAAGCACAAGGCAGCCGGGAACTATACAACTGGGATCACATGATTCCTTACCGGGTTTATGCCAGCCAGCCACCGCTGATCAATATAGAAACAGGGTTTGTCTGTACCGGAAACAGCAATGCCGACCCGGCAGAAGTGAACAGATATATGGAGGAAATTGTCAGAAGGCGGGATTGGCACCGGGATACTGTGTACGCCACATACACCCATCCGGAGATGATGGATCCGGAAAAGGTTAACAAGACCTTTTTCAGCCGGGTCAAAGATGGATATATGGCGCAGCAGTGGCTTGACAGTGTTCAGCGAATCCAGGGAGTTCCCTGTATGTTGAATCCATATAGTATATATGACAAAGCTTATGATACGGACTGTGATTCCGTGGGCAGGGTGAACGGGCAGTTTATCACCAGCGGGAAGATGACACCGGAGAAATATGCACAGCAACTGGAAGAGTGGAGCGAGTAAACCCCGGGATGAACAACAGGATCAGAATCGATTTGACGGTTCTGATCTTTTTTCTTGACAGATTTGGAATCACAGGATATGATATCGAACGAACGTTCGATTTAGTTTTAAATACAGGAGGATACTATGCCGAAGGAAAACAAGAAGGAACTGATAATCCGGGAAGCACTGAAGCTGTTTTCCGAAAAAGGATTCGCGGCTGTCTCCATGCGGGACCTGGCGGAATCCGTCGGCATCAGCGTCAGTACGATCTATCACTATTATGAGAGTAAGCAGGCCCTGGTCCAGGGCATGATTGAACTGGCCAATGAGCTGACCGCGAAAGCCCGGGACAGCTTTTTCCAGATCCTGAGCGGTACGGAGAAGGTGGAATGTGAACCCTTTGTGCGGGCAGGGGTGATGTATGTGACAGCATACCTCCGGCACGAGCAGATCGATCCCCTGCTGCGGATGCTGGAGAGCGAGCGGTTCCATGAACCTGCCGCGGAGGAAGCCTGGCAGAGGATGATGTTCACCGATCCGATCCTGCATGAGGCCAGGGTGTTTGAGCTGCTGGCTGCCCGCGGGGAAATACGGGAAACAGATGCGGACCGGCTGGCCGGGGAGTATCACGGGATTGTCATGCTGGGTTATTTCACCGGGGACACGGACAGGATGGCCCGGGACCTGACGGCGTTCTACAACCGGGTATTTAAGGATAAAGGAGCGGACAGGCAATGAAAAAGTACAGAAGTGAAAAGAGCGGACAGGCAATCCTGGAAACTTACGACCGGGTGCTGGCCTCCTGGCAGTGCGGGACAAAGGAAAGAGACGTGGAAACCGAGTACGGAACCACCCATGTGATCGAGTGCGGGGCGGAGGAGGCCCCGGCGCTGGCGCTTTTCCACGGGGTGGGGGACGACTCCGCGCTGATGTGGATCTACAACGCGCCGGAACTGGGGAAGCATTTCCACCTTTACGCCATCGACACGATGGGCGGCCCGGGAAAGAGCGTGCCAAACGAAAACTACAACAAGGAATTTGACGACGTCCGCTGGATCGACGGGGTGCTGGACGCGCTGGGCATCGGGAAGGCTTTTTTCGCGGGCGTATCCATGGGCGGATACCTGGTGCAGATGTACACGCTGACGCGTCCGGAACGGGTGATGAAAACCATCAGCATCTCCGGCACCGTGCCGGTGGGCGGAAAGAAGAACTCCATGTCGGCAATGATGAAAATCTTCCTGCCGGAGGCACTGTTCCCGACGGACAGGAACGTGACGAAGCTGCTGAGGAAACTGAGCGGGGAGAACTACGTGGTCTTTACGGAAAACAAGGCGATCATGGCCCATTACAAAAGCCTGCTGAAGGGCTTCAACAACATGGCCATGGGTTACCATAAGCTCCACGCGTTCACCCCGGAAGAGGTGAACCGGATCCGGGACAAGGTGACCTACCTGGTGGGAACGGATGATCCGTTTGAGAAGATCGGCGGAAGGGAAGTCCTGGAGCAGAATCACATGAACGCCGTGTTCTATGAAAAAGCCGGCCATGGACTGAACCATGAACGGGCAGAGGAAATCAACCGGAAAATGATCAGCGTTTTTCAGGGCGTGTGACGGTGAACGGACAGATGACCGTTTGTACCGGTGAAAGATAAAGAGGAATTTGAGATGAAGCACAAACGGCTGAACCGGGATCAATGGGGATTTATGTATTACCCGTATTACCAGATGCGGATTGACCATGAACTGTTTCACGGGCTTGCGTGCCTGATCCGGTTTACGGACGGGGAGAAGAATTACTGGGCAACGCCGAAAGCCGGCAGGATCCAGGTGACCGGTGAAGGGATGACCTGGCTGGAGCTGATTCCGGATGATACCCGCCGGGTGATCACCGTCATGTATTTTCCGGACGGGACCCATGGCCCGGAACGGCAGAACTATCCGTTGACCGCCAGTGAGGAATACCAGCCATCCATCTGGTATGTTGATATCATCGAGGGTACCGGGTATGATGAAGACGGCGTTGCGGTATTTATCGACAAGTACCTGGACGTGATCATAACGCCGGAAGGCGACGTGAAGGTGGACGACCGGGATGAACTGGACGCGGCGTATGCTTCCGGAGAACTGACCAAAGAGCAGTACGACGCGGCGCTGGCGGAGGGCGAAGACATCCTGAAGGCATACGGCGGCGATATCCGCGGGCTGGACGTGTGGTGCGCGGCGGTGCGGCAGCTGGCGGAGGACCGGATCGCGGCAGGGGAACCCATCACCATGTGCCGGGAAGTCCGGGAATGGAGAAAGATGCAGGGAGAATACTGATACAGAAAGACAGGAGGTCCTGTATGAATCAGACGGAGAAAGCACTGGCGCTTGCAAAGAGCATCGGCGGGAAAGACAAGCTGAACTGTATCGCGGAACTGGACGAAACCGCTCTGGAACAGGCCAAAGCACAGGAAGTGGACAAACAGGACAGGCTGCTGGCCGGGATACCGGTGCTGGTGAAAGACAATATTGACGTGAAAGGGCTGCATACCACGGCGGGCAGCCTGGCACTGGCGGACAATATCGCCCAAGAGGACGCGCCGGTGATCCGGAACCTGCGCAGGAACGGCGCGGTGATCCTGGGAAAAACCAACATGACGGAATTCGCCAATTATACAACGGAAGGCATGCCGGGCGGATACAGCTCCCGCGGCGGGCAGGTGATTCACGCGGTGAATCCGAAGCTTTCGCCCACCGGCTCTTCCTCCGGATCGGCTGTGGCGGTTGCGGCGGGAATTGTACCGATGGCTGTGGGAACGGATACCTCCCACTCTGTTACTGCCTGCGCGATGTTCAACGGGATCTGCGGGCTGAAACCGCCGGTGGGAACACTGTCGGCGGAAGGGATCATTCCCATTGCCAGGACGCTGGACAGCGCGGGGGCAATGGCACGGAACCTGACCGACGCACTGAAACTGTATTCCGCCATGCGTGAGGAACCGCTGCCGGAACTGAAGCCCCTCAAACTGGATCGGCTTCGTATAGCGATAAACCGGGCCAACAGGGAGCATCTTCAGTGCCAGAAAAGCTTCCTGGACAGCTTGCTGAAAAAGCTGAAAGCGGGAGGGACCGTGATCGGTGAGGTGGACCAGCCGTTTGCACCGGAAATGGCGACGATCATGAAGTGGGAGTTCCGGCCGATGCTGGAAGAGTACCTGGCTAAATCCTCAGCAGAACGGAAAACCCTGGCGGAGATCGTTGCGTATTATGAAGCCAATCCGGATACCATGATGAAGTACGGGGACACCTTGCTGCGGGCAGCACTGGATGAAACGCCCGGCGGACTTGAGGGGAAACCCTATCTGGACGCCCTGGAGGCGCGCAGGGAAGCCATTGCGAAGGTTACGGCGGAGATTGAGGATTATGACGCTGTCCTGATGACGGGACCGACAAGCATCATGCATTACTGCGGCCTGCCGACGGTGACGGTGGCGGGAGAAGAAAAAAACCCGGATGGCGTGAATGAGGCGGTGATTCTGTACGGCAAGGATGAGTGCCGGTTGTATGAAGCCGCCCTGGCGATTGAACAGGTAATGCTGAAGAGGTAGGGCATCCGGGGAATCCTGGGCAGATGAAGAATTTCGGAGCGGAAAAGAATAAACGAGACCGAAAAAGCAACAGGGAACGGAAAACGAAGGTGTCAGGCAGAGCGGATATCGTGTATAATAAAAAAGCAATTGTGAACAGGCATATGCGGATCAGCAGCACAATCCGTTGAACAGATAAGCTAAAGGAGGAAGAAAGATGTCTTTTGATCCTGAGAAGTATATACACGATTCCGACAGATCCGCCCTGAAGGCCCTGCAGGCTATCCCGGGATTCTCCCTGCTGATCAAGGGCTTCATGAACATCTGGAATGAGCGCCAGGAGAAGATCCTGAACATGTCCACGCGGATCAGGCTGGGCGAAAACCAGATGAAGAAGTATTACGATATGCTGCCGCCGATCTGCGAAAAGCTGGGCATTCCGGTGCCGGACCTGTACATTGAACTGGACGTGAAGCCAAACGCTTATTCCTACGGGGATACGACGCCCTTTATTGTGCTGACCTCCGGGCTGCTCAAAACGCTGCCGGACGACCTGATCCCGACGGTGCTGGCCCATGAGTGCGGCCACATTGCCTGCCACCACGCCCTGTACCGGACGATGGGCAGCTGGTGCTCAGCGGAGCATCCAATGCCATATCCTCTGTTGTAAAACTGGGCGGACTGCTGACGGTGCCGCTGCAGGTGGCGTTCTATTACTGGATGCGGTGCAGCGAGTTCTCCGCGGACCGGGCTGCCGTGCTTTGTGACGGAGACGCCCGGAAAATGCAGGAAGTCTGCACGCGCCTGGCCGGATGGGACAAGGACATCATGGCGGAGGCAAATGTGGAAACCTTCCTGGAGCAGGCCGAGGCATACAAGGATATGATCAACGGAAACGCCTGGAACAAAACGCTGGAATATATGATCATGAGCCAGGTCAGCCATCCACTGACCGCGGTGCGCGCGCTGGAATGCGGGGAATGGGCGAAGAGCGAGCTGTTCAGCAGCATCCTGAACGGTCGGCCAATGCCTGCGGAGGACAAGACCGTATGGGCTCAGCCGGCAAACAATGATCCCGCCGGAGAGGAACAGAAAGAAGAGCCCTTCGACTTTTTCGGATTTCTGCATCCGAAGAAGCAGGAGGACGCCGGGACAGAAGAGACAGCAGAACCTGCCGAAGAGACTGAAGAAGAGAAGGAACTTCGCTGGTACAAAAAGATGGTCGAAGCAGGCCTGATCACCCAGGAACAGTATGAACAGAAGAAACGGGAACTGCTGGGAGAATAATCCGTAAAGAAACAGCCGCCGGAACAAAGCCGGCGGCTGTTTTGCTGTCTTCCCGGGAAGGATCAGAAATAGAACAGGTCTTCAAATTTCTTTTCCAGTGCTATGCACAGGATCAGGGCCAGTTTGGCGGTAGGGTTGAACTGGCCCGTTTCAATGGAACTGATGGTATTGCGCGAGACGCCTACCATTTCGGCAAGCTGCGCCTGGGATAGTCCAGCCTGCGTCCTGCATTCCTTCAGTCTGTTTTTGAGTTCAAGTTTTTCATTCATGGCCTTATTTCCCCATTGCGAAACGGACAATACCCAGAACCATCGCGGCAAAAGTGATCAGCGCAAGCACCAGATAGAACCTGTCTTTTGTTTTGATCAGCCGGTAGGTCATAGCGGCACAGACGGAACCGCAGACGGTGGCGCACAGATCCATGACCGGAAGCCCCTGGCGGGCACGGATGAAGGTAAAGACAGCAGCCATAACAACCATAACGATGAAGGCCCAGGTGACGGATTTCACTTTAATCTGCAGTTCGCGCTCGTCCTTGTTTTCGGCCTGGGCTTTTTTCAGAATCTCTTCTCTGTCCATGAGACAACCTCCTTGCCAAGTTTTGTTGGCATAATATTACACCTGCCAAGCTTTCTTGTCAAGAGGCGAATACATCGTTTCTCCCCAAACGGTATTTACGGGGAAGGAACCGGGGTGAAGAAGCCGGGGAGCGGATCCGGACTGCCGACGGGGCAGGGGGCCGCGGCGGAAGCTTTCAGATTGTTCCGGCAGAGCAGTTCTTCCCGGATCAGCAGACCGGTTACTTTTTCCAGATCCTCTTCCCGGACCAGGACAGCCCATCTTTTTTCTTTGTCCGGCAGGCTGAAAGTATAGGCAAAGAAAGTATCCGCAAAAGGCATGCGGAAGGGAATGCGTTCTGCCTTCAGGATTTCCCGGATCCGGAAGGTATCCTCTGTTTTCCACTCGGGACCGATGGATGTCCAGCGCTTCATGATGTTCATTCCTCCTTTGCGCGGCATCATCGTAACAGGATTACGGAAAAGTTTTCTGACTTTTCTTGCGGAGTTCTGACAGAAATAAAAAAGAGGAAGATCAATATTGTTTTATAAAATTAATTTTATATTTATCTAAATAGAGTTGACAAAAGTGATGATACAGTGATATAAGTAATAATGTGCTGAGACGGCAATACAGAAAATGATGCCGTATACAGGAAAAGCAGTATACGGAGGTGGATTCAGAATGCCGGTCATATTCATCAGCGGAATAAGCGGGAAAAGAGGCGAATTAACAATGGAGCAGAAAATAACGAAGATAAACAACTGGTTTGAAGAACAGATCGCTGCCTGCGGCCGCCGCAACGCGGAACTGCAGGCGGATGACAGGACGGATGAAGCGATTTTTGAAAAGGTGAAGGCCAATATCTATGACGCCATGCGCACCTGGCTGAATGTGGCGGTCCGGGTCGGAAACGGAAACGGGAAGGCGGTTAAAGACTTCTTTATTGCCCGGGTGGAGCAGATCCCGGCCTCATGGGGGGCTGCCTATGAAAAGGCAAAGGAGCATAACGACACAGCCAGGATGCAGACGGAGCAGGTCAAGCTGGATGTGGTCCGGGAAGTCCGGGCGGAATTTGATCAGATCTGGGAGGGAGCAGAATGACAGAAACCAAAGCCATCCTCTTATTTAAATGCCTGGCGGACAAGTCAAGGCTGCAGATTCTGAAATCGCTGGCCATTGAGGATATGTATGTGGAACGGCTGGCGGAGCGGCTGGGAATTACAGCGCCCACGGTTTCCTTCCACCTGAAAAAACTGGCGGACGCCGGCGCAGTCACCTCCTACAAAAGCCAGTATTATATGATGTATTCCCTGAACAAGGAGATCTTCGAGACGAGCATCCTGGAGATTATCCGGGAAAAGTCGGACGAGGCGGATCTCCAGGCGCAGCGGGACGCCGAATACCGGCAGAAGGTCATCGACGCCTTCTTTGAATACGGAAAGCTGAAAGCAATACCCACCCAGCGCAAGAAGGAACGTATTGTCCTGGAGGAGATTGCCCGGGCCTTTGAATATGACCGGATTTATACCGAACGGGAAGTGAACATTATCATCGCGGATTTCTATGATGATTTCTGCACGATCCGCCGGGATATGATTGCTGAAGGACTCCTGGGCCGGGAAGCCGGCGGCGGAGGATACTGGCGCGTGAAGGAATAAAGGGAAAAGAAAAAACAGGGCTGCTGACGCAGCTCTGTTTTTGTGTGGGGATAGAAACGTATGGGAACAGGCAGAAACCTGTTTACAGTTCCAGCAGCATATAGATCAGCTCCTGGTAGCCGGTCGTACGGGAGTTGAAACCTCTGGGGTTGCGGCCGAATTCTTCAAAGCCCAGGCTCCTGTACAGGGACACAGCCCGTTCGTTTTCAGCCACAACATTCAGTTCAAGCTGCGCATAGCCGGCGTCTCTGGCACACTGAATGCAGGCAGCCGTCAGTGCTTTGCCCAGGCCGAGTCCCCAGTATTCCTTCAGGATACTGATGCCTAATTCGGCGCGGTGCTTCACCTTGTGCTTTGCTCCGAGAGACTCAATGCCGGCCATTCCGGCAATCTGCCCGTCAACAAGGGCGATGATCTCAATTTCATTCGGGCTTTTGGACTTTTTGTCCAGGAAGGCGGCTTCCTGCTCCGGATCGTAGCTGTTCTCATCCGGATAGGAAAGCAGGTAGTCTGTTTCGGCGTGGGTCTGATTGAAGGTTTCAAAAACGGCGCTTCCATCTGAAGCTTCCGCGTTCCGGAGCCAGGCTTCTTTTCCGTTTTTCAGGGTGATTTCCTGATTGTATTTCATTGATAGATCCTCATATGTTTGTTTCTTCAGATTTCAAAGGTCAGCCACTGATCCATGGCGGCGCCGGCGTCCTCATTCGGACGCTCCCTGAAACCGAATTTCTCATAAAAAGGCTCCTTGCCTTTGGAAGAATTCAGGGTCAGTTTCACCTTATAGCCGGGCTTCATATCCGCCTTGATCCGCTGGATGCCGTTTTCCATGAGCTTTCTGCCGATTCCCTGTCCCTGATATGCGGGATCCACCACCAGGTCGGACAAGAACGCGACATAGCCGCCATCCCAAAGCAGGCGGGCAGCGGCGATTACTTTATCCTCATCCCGGACACAGAGCATCAGGTAAGCGTTGTTTACGCAGGCGGCTGCTTCATCCAGGGGAAACTCCATCCAGCCGGCTGTTTTGCGCAATGCCAGGTATTCTTCCGGGGTGATCTGTTCAGAGTAACAAAACATATGCTCATCCTCGATGATTGAAAGTTTGAAAACAGGGGATACTGACAGGAGTGTCAGTGCATGAGAGTGTATCACAGATGGATGCAAAACAAAAGGAGGGGAGTCGAACCCCGTCTCGCTGCGCTACGCTTGCTCGGTCAGGTTCGCAATAGTCATCTGCCTTCTCTGCCGTTTGGCAGACTCCTTTGCTCACCAGGCTTCCACATCGCTTTCGCCTACGGCGAACAGCCCACAGGGCTGACGCTTCCTTCGTTTGCCCCGCGTTCGCTGTTACCAGCGCTAAAGCGCTGACAGCTTGCGCATGGCAGGCGTTACCCAAATCGAAGATTTGGACGCCTGCTCATCTCCAATGCTTCGCATTGTCTTCGGTCAGGAGGTTCGATCTCCCACTATGTCCGCAAATGAAAATCGGAACCACCATAAAGGTGATTCCGATTATTCATGTGGAGCATAGGGGAGTCGAACCCCGTCTCGCCGCGCTACGCTTGCTCGGTCAGGTTCGCAATAGTCGTCTGCCTTCTCTGCCGTTCGGCAGGCTCCTTTGCTCACCAGGCTTCCGCCTCGCTTCATCCGCCACTGGCGGCGCTTCGGCTCCGCCCCTCTCCAATGCTTCGCATTGTCTTCGGTCAGGAGGTTCGATCTCCCACTATGTCCGCAAATGAAAATCGGAACCACCATAAAGGTGATTCCGATTATTCATGTGGAGCATAGGGGAGTC
>Ga0310695_10002955_pt1 | contig 34466 bp, 23 predicted proteins | sample RumenRJG_04DNA_FD_203882 | JGI IMG/M metagenome (GOLD analysis project Ga0310695, IMG submission 203882) | Bovine rumen microbial communities from Lethbridge, Alberta, Canada - RJG_04 (v2) (version 2) | ecosystem: Host-associated > Mammals > Digestive system > Stomach > Rumen | place: Canada... | reverse complement strand
GTAACTTGCGTTCGCCCATGCTAAATTCGCTCCGCGAATGGGGCGAACGCCGTTTAACTCGGGTTTTTGCGTTGGAAGCCACGCAAAAACACCTCGAGTTCAGGTGGGTCTGTACAGTAACTTATTCTCCAATGTCAGAGGTCAGAAAATATATTTTGACTTGTACTGAAAAGTGACTGCAAATTCCTTGAAGGACATTACAAGAGGAGCGAAATAGGTACCCTTGAGGGAAGCCATGTAGAAATCCCGCTCCGGAACCGGCTCTGTGATCGTGAGTGTCTTTATGGGAAGCTCATGGAAGACGTGCATATCGGGCACGACTGCGATCCCGAATCCCTGGGAGACCAGGCCGGCAATCACCATATCCTCTTCGATCTCCATGATGCAGTCAGGATAGCCGCCCGCTTTGGCGAAGAGAGAATCGATGATGTCCCGCAGGCCGCTCCGCCTGTCGAAAAGGATCTGTGGATAGGCCAGGGTATCCTTGAGCTTTATGCTGTCCTGCGCAGCCAGGGGGTGATCGATCGGCACTGCCATCACCAGATCCTGGGAAGCCACTTTGACAAAATCAACGGAGGGATCGTCCTTGTATTTGGAGCAGAAGGCAATATCGTACTGACGGTTTTTCAGGCCCTCGATAATATCCGCCGACAATCCGCCCTCACTGTGAAGGCGGTAGCTGATGTTTTTGTCGGGATTTGCCTTGACGAATTCCCGCATCAGGCCGGGCACATAGCTGGCGCCCAGTACACGGATACAGCCGATATCAATGGTGCCGTTGCCGCTTCCCGTCATCTTCAGATTGGCCACGCTGCTGTCCAGATGCGCCAGGATCTCCTCCACATCCTTGAGGAAAACATTGCCCCACCTGGTCAGAACGACGTTCCTGCCGTCTTTTTCAAACAGACGGACATTCAGCTCCTCCTCCAGCGCCGCAATGGCGTGGCTGAGGGAGGGCTGGGTGATGGACAGCTGTTTTGCCGCCTTGGTATAATGTTCCAGATGTGCGAGAGTAACAAAATATCTCAGATGATGCAGATTCATGGAGGCTGCTCCTTTCCCGGTGCGGGGATGGCCCGAATTCGGCCACCGGCCCTTCCGCAAACGATAACAGGCATGGAAAAGTCGTGGTAATTGATCGAAAAACATGCAGGACCGGACCATAATCCGGCCTTCAAAGTTATTAAAACCTATTATACACCAACCGATAGCGAAAATCTATCAATCGAATGAATAATATGAATTTGTCTTTAAATTAACATGGTAGTAAACTGAAAATAGCGTAAAAATACGAGCAATGTGTTTGAATTGTTTGTGTAGACTGCATAAATTTTTGCTTAACGAAAGGAGTTAAAAATGGCCAGAAAGTACCCTATCACTGTCAGTTCCTGGACACTGGGAGACCAGTGTAAATTTGAGGATCGTGTTATCGCAGCCAAGAAGGCGGGCTACGATGGAATCGGTCTCCGCGCAGAGACCTATGTAGACGCTCTCGCAGAGGGACTTCATGACGAGGATATCCTTGCAATTCTTGACAAGCACGGCATGAAATGTACAGAGGTTGAGTACATTGTTCAGTGGGCAGAGGACAACCGTTCTTACGAGCAGAAATACAAAGAGCAGATGTGCTTCCATATGTGCGAGCTGTTCGGCGTCAAGCATATCAACTGCGGCCTGATGGAGAACTACTCCGTCGAGCATACCGCTCAGAAGCTCAGAGAGCTCTGCCAGAGAGCCGGCAAGTGGATTATCGGCGTCGAGCCTATGCCTTATTCCGGAATTCCGGATATCAAAAAGGGCTGGGCAGTTGTCAAGGCAGCTGACTGTGAGAACGCCAAGCTGATCCTGGATACATGGCACTGGGTCCGTGCAAATCAGCCCTGCGATCTGGAGCTCCTGGCTGATATCCCCGCAGACAAGATCGTCTCCATCCAGATCAACGACGTCTGGGAGAGACCTTATGCAAAGAGCATCCTCAGAGACGAGTCCATGCACGATCGTCTTGCACCCGGCACCGGCATCGGCGCTACCGTTCCCTTCGTCAAGATGATCAAGGAGAAAGGCATCCAGCCTGCAGCACTCGGTGTTGAGGTTATCAGCGACGCCATCCTTGCAAAGGGCATCGAGCAGGCAGCGAAAGAGACCTTCGACGGCTGCGCAGCAGTTCTGAAGGAAGCATGGCCGGAGGCCCTGGAAGGCTGAGAATAAGCTGAAAAGGCTGAATTTAACGACTTATTTGACACAAATGTGCAAATGGACAGGAAAACCGGACGTCTTGGGGGGCATCCGGCTTTCCTGTCAATAAACAGATTTCGCACATCTATTGTTTAGCAAGCAGAGAGGTAACAGGATGAAGTTTTTACATATGTTTTCTCCGATTCAGATCGGACCTATGACTGTTAAAAACCGCTTTGTCGTTCCGCCTATGGGCAACAACTTTGCCAATACAGACGGCACCATGAGCGATCAGTCCGCAGCATACTACGGCGCAAGGGCAAAGGGCGGTTTCGGCCTGATCACCTTTGAGGCGACTGTAGTACATAAGGGCGCAAAGGGCGGCCCCAGAAAGCCCTGTCTCTATGACGACTCCTCCATCGACAGCTTCAAGAAGGTCATCGACATCTGTCATGCAGAGGGCGCCAAGGTTTCCATCCAGCTGCAGAACGCAGGTCCCGAAGGAAATGCCAAGAACGCAGGCGCTCCCATCGAGGCGGCTTCTCCCATCGCGGCTGCAGACGGAAGAGACATCCCTGTGGAAGTTTCCACCGAGAAGGTTTATGAGCTGATCAAGGGCTATGGCGAGGCTGCAAAGCGCGCTATGAAGGCAGGTGCCGACGCTGTTGAGATCCATATGGCACACGGCTATCTGGTCAACTCCTTCCTGTCTCCCAGAACCAACAAGCGTATCGATGAGTTCGGCGGCAACTTCGAGAACAGAATGCGTTTCTCCCGCCTGATCATCGAGGAAGTCAAGAAGGCTACAGAGGGCAAGATCGCTGTTCTGGCCCGTATCAACAGCACCGAGGATATGTTCGGCGGCCTTGACAACCACGATATGTGCGCAGTCGCTGCCTATCTTGAGGAGTGCGGCCTGGATGCTCTGCATGTATCCCGTGCAGTCCATCTGAAGGATGAGTACATGTGGGCACCCACCGGTATCCACGGCGGTTTCTCCGCAGAGCTCGTCGGCAACATCAAGAAGTGCGTCTCCATCCCGGTCATCACCGTCGGCCGTTACACCGAGCCTCAGTTCGCTGAGCAGGTCGTCAAACTCGGCGTTGCCGATATGGTCGCTTTCGGACGTCAGTCCCTGGCTGATCCCGAGATGCCCAGGAAGGCCTTCGAGGGAAGACTGGAAGATATGACCCCCTGCATCGCCTGCCTCCAGGGCTGCGTTGCAAACATGTACAAGGGCCAGCCCATCTGCTGCCTGACCAACCCTGTTCTGGGCCGCGAAGTCGAGGGACTTCCCAAGGCAGAAGTTTCCAAGAAGGTCTATGTCATCGGCGGCGGTGTCGCCGGTATGTGTGCAGCTTTTACAGCACAGAAGCGCGGCCACAAGGTCACCCTGTTCGAGGCAACTGACAAGCTGGGCGGCAACATGCGTCTGGCGGCCTTCCCTCCCGGAAAGGGCGATATCACCAACATGATCCGCAGCTACATCACCAAGTGTGAGAAGAGCGGCGTAGAGATCAAAATGAACACCAAGGTCGACCTTGACATGATCAAGGCGGACAAGCCCGATGCAGTCGTCCTTGCAACCGGTTCCGAGACCCTGATCCTGCCCTTCATCAAGGGTATCCACAATCCTGATATCGTTCACGGTATGGATGCTCTGGACGGCAAGCGTCCTGTCGGCCACAAGGTTCTGGTCGTCGGCGGCGGCATGGTCGGTGCCGAGACTGCCGAGTTCCTGGCAGAGCAGGGCCACGATGTATCCATCGTCGAGATGCGCCACGAGATCGGTCCCGATGTCATCCATGAGCACCGCGTCTTCCTGATGCATGCCCTGAATGAGTACGGTGTACAGGAACTCACAGACGCAGCTGTTCAGGAGATCTTCTCCGACGGCGTCAGCTACAAGAACGCAGCAGATAAGTCTGACGAGACCATCTATGAGGCCAGAGGCTTCGATACAGTCGTTCTTTCCATGGGCTTCGTATCCCGCTACAGCCACCGCGACGCAGACCGCAACGTGGTCTACGATTTCCGTGATGAGATCAAGGCTGTTATTCCCGAGACCTACATCGTCGGTGATGCGGTTCAGGCCAGAAGAGCACTGGATGCAACCAAGGAAGCTTACGATGTTGCAATGAAGATCTGATAAAGATCTGACTTATCGTCGGTACCATTCGTTCCTTAGTGTGCAATATCCTGTTCAATATCCTGTTTGGGCAGGATCCTGTTTCACGATAGAACGGTACAAAAATAAAAAATCCCCGGCCGGGTATAAACAGACGCAATGATGCGTATGACTGTACCCGGCTCGGGCCAACTGCTTCAGAGGAGAACACAAATGGAAAACAGAATTGATGGCAGAACCGGACTTCTGGCTCTGTTCGGAACACCCGTAGGACATTCAGGATCCCCCGCAATGTACAACTGGTGCTTCCGCAAACATGGCCTGAATCTCGCATACATGGCATTTGATGTCAACATCGATGACATGGAGCAGACCATGAGTACGGTCAGACTCTGGAACCTGCGCGGCGGCAACTTCACAATGCCCGTCAAGAACATCGCAGCGACTCTTTGTGATGAGATTTCCCCCGCTTCCCGTATCATCGGCGCATGCAACGTCTTTGTTAACAGAGACGGCAAGATCTACGGCGATGTCACGGACGGCGTCGGTTTCATCAAGAACCTCTCCGTCAACGGCGTTGAGGTCAAGGGCAAAAAGATGGTCGTTCTGGGCGCAGGCGGTGCAGCAACTGCAATCCAGGTTCAGGCAGCACTTGACGGTGCAGCCGAAGTGGCAATCTTCAACAGAGATGATGAGTTCTTCGCAAGAGCCGAATCCACCAAGGAAAAGCTCGCCAAGGAAACACCCGATGTGAAGGTTACCGTGACACACCTCGAAGAGGCTGACAAGCTCGCAGCAGCGATCAATGCCTGCGATATCCTTGTCAATGCTACTTCTGTCGGCATGAAGCCTCAGGATGGCATTTCTCTGGTTGACAAGGCTCTTCTCAGAAAGGATCTTGTTGTAGCGGATACCGTTTACAATCCTGAGAAGACCCAGCTGATTCTCGATGCGGAAGAAGCCGGATGCGCGAAAGCCATCGGCGGCAAGGGGATGCTTCTGTATCAGGGCGCAGTCAACTACGAGCTTTACACCGGTCTCGAGATGCCGGTGGAAGAGTATCAGGCATGGCAGGCGGAGCAGGCTAAATAATCAGTCCCGCTTTTCCTGTAAGGATCTGGTACAGCTGCCATAACAGGCAGCAGGTTATAAGTGGTTTCAATGGTCTGTCGCGCAGTCCATTGGTGCCAGGAATGCCGGATCCTGATGCTCATCCTATCGAGTACTGCGGGCATCAGGATCTGGCACAGTAGTTTTTTTCAAAGAGGGAGATAAATGAAAGCTAAAAAATATGCTCTTTCCATGATTGCCGTTTATATGGCATATCTGACCCATGGTATCCAGGCTCTGATCTTTTCTCAGAACAAGATTAATTTTGCCCTTCAGTGGGGCTTTGACATGTCCGATGAGAAATCTGCGGCTTATGCAGCAGGTGTCGCGGCAGTCAGTACTGCAATTGCCTGGACCGGCTTCGGCAAGTTCTGCTCCGTCTGGATCGGCGGCGAGATTTCCGACCGTGTCGGCCGTAAGAAAATGATGATCGGCGGTGCAATCCTTTACGTTATCTGCTTTTGGTTCATGCTCACTTCTGGAAATGCGACTGTAGCAGCGTTTATGGGCTTTCTGGCAGGCGTTGCTACCTCCGGTTTCTGGGATGCATCCGGCTATCCCGCTGTTCAGGAAGCTTATCCTGCAGCTCCCGGTGCAGCCCTGATCGGTATCAAGTTCTTCGTATCCCTGTCCGGTATGATTTATCCTCTGCTTGCAGTTGCCAATACCAGCAAGGGCGGTGATGCTTGGAAGATGAATATCTATATTCCGCTGGTAATGTCCTTCGTAGTCCTGGCACTTGCCATCATTGCTCCTTATGTCTATGACGATGAGAAGAAGGCTGCTGCAGCTTCCGGCGGCAAGGGCTCCAGTGAGATCGAAGCTGAGATCCAGGCAGCTAAGGATCGCATGATCGTCAAGCCCAGCACTTTCGCAAAGTTCCTCGCTTACTTCTATGCATTCCTTTGCATGGCGATCATGTACGGCGCTCAGCAGTATACCAAGGCTTTCGGCCAGGCTTACTCCGGACTGACTGAGGTTCAGGCTGCAGGAATGACCACCATCTACACACTCGGTTCTCTCTGCGCAGTTATCTTCTGGGCATTCATGATGGCTAAGCTGAAATGGAATCCGCTGAAGGTTATCATCGTTGACTCCGTGATGACAGCGATCGCTCTGGCAGTCGTTCTGCTCATCCACAACGTTGCAATCGTTTACGCTGCAATCCTTTGCATTGGTTTCTTCTCCGCAGGCGGTGCTCTGCAGACCGGACTCGGTGTTGTTCAGATGTTCAACCCCGGCCCTAAAGGAAGAAATACTGGTATTTACTACACCTTCATGGGTGCTGCCTCCTATCTGATCCCCGTCGTAGCTGCCAAGCTGACCGTGATCTCCGGTGAGGGCGCTGCTGTTTACACTCTGATGGGCATGATGCTTGTTCTTGCAATCCTTGCAACTCTGAGCACACTGTACCTCATTGCACAGCACAAGAAGGTATTCGGAGAGAGCCCGCTGTAAAAAAAGGCTTTACTGCGAAATACACCAGCCTTTAATCTCTTTTAACAGGAAGTCTTATCATAAAGGCAGGCCTGTTAGCAGGTGGATTCAGGTTGGAAAAAACAGTCTGAAAAAATGCCTATGGGGAGGCATTTGATGGGCCTGCGCATCCGGACTGGATATAAGATATGAAACAGCAGGAAAATGGGGATGTTATCTGGATATAGGTAACAATTTAGAAGAAAAAACACCGCCGGTTGAGATCTTTCAATCCGGCGGTATTTTTGTTGTTAGCAGAATATTACTTCACGATGTATCTCATGTTTTCATGCTCGCAAAGTGTCTGTAATGCTTATGCAGTCATTGTATTTGCAGCTTCTGGCTTGCTGCTTTACTTATACGTGGATATATACGAGGATATATATACGAGGATTTTTATACCAGAGACGCGACAGCGGGCATAACTACGTTCACCCAGAACATGCTCACAGGCATCACAAGGACCATAGCGGGCAGCATATCCGCTGTGGGGAACATCTTTACCTTGATCATGCGGAAGCCGGTGGCCAGCATCAGGAAACCGCCGCAGGCCTTGAAATCATTGATCATGGCCGGTGTCGTGTGCGGGATGATCACACCTCCCAGCAGAAAGAGGACAAAGAAGATGATAAACTGCGGAATTGCGATGGCACAGACTACAAAGCCCAGTGTGCACGCGAAGATAAGAGCAGTAAAGAGGTCCAGTATGGATTTTGCAAAGAGAATACTGTGGTCCCCGCTCATGCCGGCGACCAGGGAGCCGTAGATACCTGTGCCGCTGGCGCAGAAGAGGACGATGATAGTCAGGAGGGTGGCATTGAATTCCTCTTCTGAGATCCGGGAGGAGCTGCCGGAAAGGAATCTGCTCACAACCTTCTGCATGATACCGCCCGCTTTATTGATCAGCTCGCCCAGGTGAATGCACAATCCGATAATGGTTCCGATAATAATGGAGAATACCACTGCCGGCATATTTTCCATCAGCACGATAGTACTGATTCCCATGGCCATGGAGCAGCAGCCAAAGATCATGTTGATCTTTTCTTTAAAATCATCTGTCAGCTTGTTTCCGACAAAAGCGCCGATGAATCCTCCGATTACAATCGATAAAGAATTTACAATAACTCCGAGAGGCATTTATTTTTTCCTCCTTGGAATAGTAATGGAAAATAACAGAAATAACGAACCCGGATGGATGACCGGCATCCATCCGGGTTTTTGTACGATTTTGTCAGGCACTTAGCGGCACTTAGCGGCATTTAGTGCTGTGACGAGCGGATCTGCTGCAGACAAATGGTTCAGATCTGCTGCAGACAAGTGGATCAGTCGATGAAACCCATTCTCTCGAGGGTTGCAAGAACCTGATGTCTGCCGGCCCATGTGCCGTCGATGATCCTTCTAGCGCGCACGGAGTCGCCGATATTGATGATCTCGGTGCCGGGCAGGCTGTCTGCCAGAGCGGTCATCTCTGCGAGGACGGGAGCGTTTGCTCTCATGCCGAGGCAGATGAAGCCGTAGTCGAAAGGCATCTCAACAATCTCGCCCTGAGGTGTCTTGACGACGAAGGAGTGAGGACGTACTTCCTGAAGAGCTGTGTTGGTCAGCTGCTGTACGTTGTATTTCTCCATGCATGCGCCGGTGCTTGCCTTGGAGGAAGCATCCAGGCCGTTGCCGATGATGGGCATCATCTCGATGATGGAGACATCTGCGCCCTTGGGAGCGAAGAACTCGACAACATCAAGTCCGACAGCGCCGCCGCCGATGACGATGACCTTCTTGCCTTCGAAGCTCTCGGGATATGTGCCGTTTTCAACGTTCTCGATCACGTCGAAGACGGTGTAGACATCAGCCTCTTCGTTGTTCAGGCAGTCGTGCAGGCCTTTGATGGGAGGCAGAAGAGCTACGGAACCTGTGCTGTTGACGATCAGATCGGGATTCAGGGTCTTGACGAAGTCTGCAGTGGGCTCTGTGCCGGTCATGATCTTGAGGTTGTGAAGGTGCTCTGCGCGATAGATGAGATATTTCGGCAGATCGCCCAGTCTCTTCTTGTCCGGAATCTTGGAGATCTCAGTGGCAAGACCGCCGAGAACGTCCTTCTTCTCGATCAGAGTGACATTGCAGCCGACTTCTGCTGCGGTGCAGGCAGCTTCGAGACCAGCGATACCCGCGCCGATGACAACGACATTGCAAGGCTCCCAGACCTGGTTCTTCTTGTACTCATCACCGTTGATGATATCAGGGTTGACTGTGCAGCGCAGAGGACGGTTGCCGCCGATACGGTTGCCGACGCATCCGATGTTGCAGGAGATGCACTTGCGGATGGTATTGACATCGCCGTATTTGGCCTTGTTGCACCAGTCGGGATCTGCGATCAGACCGCGGCCCAGACCGATCAGGTCTGCTGTGCCGTTTGCAATGATATCGTCAGCGATCTTGGGATCACGGATATTGCCGATTGCTACGCAGGGCTTGTGGAACTTGTCCTGAACAGCCTTGGCCATGTAAGCTCTCCAGCCGTCAGCCAGCCAGTTTGCGTCGATCTGGTACTGGATGGTGGGGTTCAGAGCGGAAGAGGTGTCGAACATGTCAACACCGTCATTCAGATACTCGAGGTACTCAAGGGTATCTTCCACATGGTTGCCGGGATCGACGAACTCATCAACGGAGAGACGCAGGGAGATGACCATTCTGGGGCCTACAGCCTTGCGGACTTCATCGATGACCATACGACAGAAGCGTGCACGGTTCTCAGCGGAGCCGCCGAACTCATCTGTACGATCGTTCATGGAAGGGGAAAGGAACTGGCTGATCAGATAGGAGTGACCTGCGTGGATCTCGACTACGTCGAAACCTGCAATCTGGGCTCTCTTTGCAGCTTTACCATAATCCTTTGCAATGCTCTCAAGCTCTTCTTTGGAAAGAGGACGAGGGATCTCTCCGCCCGGCTTGGAAGGAAGAGTGGAGGAGGAGACGGGCTGCATTCCGATTCTGGAACTCATAGCGGATGCGCCGGCGTGGTTGATCTGAACACCAATCATGCTGCCGTATTTATGAACTGCTTCAGTCAGATTCAGCAGACGGGGAATATAGCAGTCCTGATCGATTCTGAGCTGTGTTGTACCATTGGATCCTTCGGGATACTTGATACATACGTTCTCTACGAGAATGAGGCCGGTACCGCCGCGGGCACGCTTCTCATAATACTTGATGTGCTCGTCAGTAAGCTCACCAGTATGTCCTGCCAGGTCACTTCCCATGGGCATCATGACAACGCGGTTAGGAAGAGTCAGCCCGTTGATTGTGATGGGACTGAATAAATGTTTAAAGTTATTTTGCATTTTCCAACACCTCCGATACTCCGATAAGTTATACTCATCGCCTACATTACTGCTAACATTAATTATACGACAAAGAAATTTCAATGACTAATTCATAATTTACCTGCGATTGATAGCTAAAAACTATTGGTCACAAATCGCCTTTTTATATGTTTGGGACACAAAGAGACACAAGGGGACGGTCCTTTTGATTCACCGGCGACACAAGGGGACGGTCCTTTTGATTCACCGGTTATGAAGATTTTGTTACTATTCAGACCTACCTGAAACTCGAGGCATTTTTCGCTTTTTTTACGAAAAACCCGAGTTGAACGAAGATCTTTTTGAGTTACCGTCGGGAGAATATGTATAGTATCATGTCGTTTGCACGGTGTGCTATAATGTAAAAGACAGAAAAAAAAGAAATCTGCAGTCTGAGGTAACAGTTGAAAAAAATGAGAGAAGAAATGAGAAAAGACTTAGGAAATAAAAACAGCACGAAAAAATCGCCGAAGGGGCAGAACTCTGAAAAAAAACAGTCTGTCCGCAAACAGGATTATAGCCGGAAGCAGGCATCGGCCGGACATAATAATGATGCAAAAAAAGCATCAATGAAAAATAGCGAGGAGAAGAAAACAGCTCCTTCAAAGAAAAAAAGATCCAGATGCGGTGTTTCCGGACTCTGCGGAGGATGCTCCATGATCAATATGCCCTATGACGAGCAGATCAGGGGTAAGCAGAAGGTCCTCGATGACCTGATCGGAGAATTTGTTATTCCCGACAAGTTCATCCGTATGAAGGCACCGGATCATTACCGTTACAAAGTGACCTCTATTTTTGCACCCGACAGAAAAGGAAAGCCTGCCTGCGGGATTTATAAAGAGGGTACGCACGAAGTGATTCCAGTCAAGTCCTGTCTGATCGAGAACATCCAGGCGGATCGGATCATCCAGACGATCTTCTCCCTTCTGCCGTCCTTCCGGATTCATGTCTACGATGAAGATATGGACATCGGCCTGCTCCGCTATGTGCAGGTTCGCGTCGCCCGTGCCACAAAGGAGATCATGGTTACACTGGTCCTGACAGATCCCGTGCTTCCCTCCCGCAATACCTTTGTGAGGGAGTTGACCAAGCGCCATCCCGAGATCACCACGATCATTCTCAATGTCAATGACAGGAATACGACCATGGTCCTGGGAAACCGGGAGACAGTGATCTATGGAAAGGGATATATCGAGGATGTCCTCTGCGGAAAGCGCTTCCGCATTTCCTCCCGCTCTTTCTACCAGGTCAATCCGCTCATGACAGAGAAGCTTTACAACATCGCCATTGACGCCGCGGCTCTGACCGGGAAGGAGACTGTGCTCGACACTTACTGCGGCATCGGTACAATCGGTATTATTGCCGCGTCTCATGCCCGCCATGTCGTCGGCGTGGAGCTGAACAGCGAGGCAGTCCGCGACGCCCAGGAAAACATCAGGATGAACAATCTCGACAATATCGAAATCCTGCAGGGCGATGCCACAGAGTTCATGATCGAAATGGCACAGAACGGAACAAAGGCGGATGTCATCTTCATGGACCCGCCCCGGAGCGGCTCCACAGAGGAATTCATGCGCGCCGCCTGCGATATCGGTCCCAAAAAGATCGTCTACATTTCCTGCAGCCCCTGGTCCCTGCAGCGGGATCTGGAGTTTTTTACAGAGAACGGATATGAGGCAAAAATGGCCATCCCTGTTGATATGTTCCCCTATACGGGAGGTATCGAGACTGTAGTACTACTGACACATAAAAAATAAGAAGGGGCTGAAAAGCCTTTAAAAAACAAGGGGGTTTCCGCCACCCGGGCAGTTTCTGCGCCGGGTGACGGGAACCTCTTTTTCAGTGTTGATCCGCCCACTAAAGAAGGCTGCGTATTTTTCATACCAGGGGAGGGAGAAAGAATGCAGCGTTACTCCAGTAACAATGCGATAACAGATTTTGCTATAATATCGGCCAAATATGTCGCATATATCGTGAATTTTTGGTATGATAGACACAGACTATTAATTTAGTGCAGTGCCTGCACTGTTCAAATTGGAGTGTCAATCGCTGTCATTATCAGAATAAGGAGAAGAAGTATGCAGTTCATACGTTTTATTCTTGCCCTTGTCCCGATCATTTGGCTCATGGTCGCGCTCAGCGTCCTGAAACTGCCGGGCTTTCTGGCCTGCATCATCACAGTCATTATTACGGCATTCGAATCAATTTGCATCTGGCATTTCAGTTCCGCTAATATGCTCACAGCAGCACTTGAGGGCGCCCTGAACGCTATCTGGCCAATCTGTCGTCGTCGGATGTCTTGTTGTCAATTCTATGCCCACAGCGTTTGGGTCTGTAGGCTTTCCCATCGCGACCATTTCCGCATTTACGCCGGAGACCCTGAGTCGAAGCTGACCTTTGTCTGGATCAATACACCGGGTGTGATCATACTCATTTCTGCAGTGATCGGAGGACTGATCCAGGGGGCGTCACCCATCAAGCTGTTACATGTATTTGCCAGGACAGTGAGGACCAATGTCAGGACCTTTGTGACGATCATGTGTGTTCTGGGCACAGCCAAAATTATGAGCTATTTCGGAATGACATCGGATATGGCCGCATTCCTTGTTGCAGTGACGGGGTCCTATTATCCTTTTATCCCTCCTCTGATCGGAACGCTCGGCGGTTTCGTTACGGGAAGCGGTACTTCGACCTGCGTCCTTTTCGGACCTATGCAGGTGCAGACGGCAAAAGCGATCGGAGCCGACCCATCCTGGCTGGTCGCAGCCAATACCTGCGGAGTAGGCATCGGCAAAATGATCTCTCCCCAGGGGATCGCGATCGGTGCAGCCAGCGCCGGGCTGAGCGGTTCGGAGAGCAGGCTCATGGCCAGCGTAATGAAATACTGCATTCTGTTTGTTGTGATCGCAGGCGTGCTCTCTTACTTTCTTCAGTAATAATCAGAAAAAATGTAGTAAATAGTTTTTGTCCATGAAAAGTCAAAGGACGCTCCTTCGGGAGCGTCCTTATTACTGTCAGATACTGTTAAAGTCTCAGAAAAACATATCAGATAAACTATCAACTTCAATATCTATTTGATAAATGAAAGCATGTTCTTTGCTCTGAAAGAAACCAATATTCAAATTTCTTGAGTCAATGTCATAAACTGCTTCAGAATATTGATCATAATCAAATACGTGAGAAGGTTCCCCCATCAACTGCCGGACTGAATCAAGATTATCACCCAGTTTTATGCCGTTGCTTAAGGCAAAGGAGTAGGGCAGCGGGTCGAGAGATGTTTGTCCCACTTCAATTTTATAGACCTGACAGTCAATAATTTTCTGTCTATTACCCGGTGCGCTGACGATAAAAGCTGTGATCTCTTCTTCCTTCCCGCCCCTGGTAAAATGTAAAAACGAGATGGTATATCCTCCTATATCTTTTTCCTCCAGTTCTTCCCAGGTGATGCCTCTCGGCTCCCAGCCGTTTTCCCTCATTGCGGTAAGAGGGAACGGGACGGAGTATGTTTTTCCTTCCAGTTCGAAAGAATACTCAGATCGCGCTGAAGTCGGAACTTCACCGTTTTCTCTGGTTTCAGCTTCTGATCCAGATTCGGTGTCAGATCTGTTTCCGGCTTCAGCTTCGGTTCCGGCTTCAGCTTCGGTTCCGGCTTCAGATCTGTTTCCGGCTTCAGCTTCGGTTCCGGCTTCAGATTTGTTTTCAGCATCAGCTTCATCATCAGCATTTTCTTCCGCGATGTGCTGTCTTATAATATCTGCGACACTTGCATTTGCACTTGCATTTACTTTGCCGCAGCCTGTTACCAGAACAGCAAACAAAGTGACAGCGATCGCTGATCTCCAGAATTTCTTGATTTGCATGTCTTCTCCCCTTTTCCTATTGCCCGATACCGCTTCTCCCCGGCAGTCCGGAGAATCAAAGAATATCACTATCAAAAAAGCACCACCGGAGCAGTGCCTTATGATCAATTTTAATATCTATAGGAAGCAGCCTGATAAGCTTTATAAGCCTGATATGCCTTACGGACCTGAAATCCGAATACAATGTCAATAACTAAAAGGACAAGGCTGATAATAGAAATACCTATGGGCATACCTATAAAAGCATAGGCCAGTGATAAAACTGCTGTGATGATAAAAATGACCAAAGGTATCATTATTTTATCCGGACGTTTCTTCATCCAGATTCCTAATATTCCTCCAACCATCAAAAGAATTGCAGGCGTGCTTGCGATCAGATGAATGATAATCTTAGCGGTATCAGAAAGGAAAAAATAGTCCAGCCCAAGGGAAAAGTAACTCATAGTAGAGTATGCAAATATAAGCAATGCGAAGTATAAAAAACCAAACACTAATGTTACAATGGAAGCAATAAAAAGACGTTGTATTGACTTGTAAAGGATGACGTTAGGGGTATTCATTTCGTTCATTGGTTTTACCGAAGCTCCTTTGTCTTGTGGTATTTATTGGCAAAATAATTATATGATTCGTGCTATTATATGTCAATATATCGTATGGGGAAGGGGAGACAAAGAACCGTCCCCTGTCTCCGCTGTTTTTGAGATAACTGTTATGAAGAAAGAGGCCGATTATGAGAAAACGGGAACTGCGAGCAGGAATTGCTGCGGGAATGCTGTGGCTCTGGTGGATGATCATTTCGCTGGATCCTCCAATGCTCCGTTTCTTTGTGCAGAACATGAATATGATGATAACGCCCCTCAGGCTGGAGATATTCGGTCCGCCAGCAGCGACAGTTATCCTGATCCTGGGGCTTTTGATGAATCAGAAAGTAATTGTCGGATCAGGCTGTCTGATTATGATCGTATTAGATGTCTGGCGGCTTTCGCAAATACCGCGAATCAGTAACCTTGCCCTGGTACTTACAGGGAGCCGTGGTCTGGTAATGCTCTCGTGCCTCGCGGAAGCATTGTGTTTTTTGGTGATGCTTCTCCTGATCGGCAGCCCGGAGAAGCCCGGAGCCAGAATACTGGCAGCATCGGTTCTCGCATCAGCCGGACAGATTTCTTCTGCTATCGGACCGGGTCATTTCAGAATGCTGGGGAATTCGGGGCTCATTGTACCTGGAGTGATCATGTATGTGATGGCTGTGGCGGCGACCGGTATGTATTGTGCCGGATTGAAGCCGGAAATGCTGAATGCCTTATTCGGAAACAGCAGAGCCGCCGGAAGTCCCGGGAGCGGATACAGAAACAGTACGAGCACCCGCCGCGCAGGTGCATCCGGGAAGGAAGATATCTGGAAAGACCGGGGAGCGGCATCCGAGGAGAAAAGGGATCGTATCAGAAAGCTGAAAGATCTGCGGGACAACGGGATCATGACCAGGGAAGAGTACAATCGGATGGTCGACAAGATCATGAGGTCGTGAGGACCAAAAAATAAGAATAAGCAGAAAAGAAAAATGGGACAGGAGTGAAATGCTCTTGTCCCATTTTTTAACAGAAGTTGTTTCCAAAAAACATCGTCTGTCTTTGGATGATTTTTAGAATACTTTAGAGGCCTTTAGAAGAATCTTCTGATCGACAGGATGCGGCGGAAGGCTGCGTTGTTCCAGATGCAGATGCCGTACTTGTAATCTGCCGCATGGACGATACGGCCGCCGCCCATGTAGATGGCCACGTGTCCGTCATAGCAGATGACATCTCCGGGCTGGGCATTGGCGAGTCCGTTGACAGCCCTGCCCCTCTGACGGATCCAGGCATCATAGTGGGGAAGCGAGATCCCGAAACGCGCGTAGACAGCCATGACAAATCCCGAGCAGTCGCAGCCGTGTGTCAGACTGCTTCCTCCCCATTTGTAGGGGTTGCCGACAAACTGCACTGCATAGTTGACGAGCTGCTGTCCCTTTGCATAGCTGGAGGAGGAGCTCCTGTACTGTCCGTAGACTTTGCTGCCGTAGGAATAGACCGAGCCGTCATAGTTGAAAACCAGTTTCTTCCCATGTTTTATCTGATCGGTTCTCTGCTGGACACCCTTGGAATTAAAGTAATAGATCTTATGGCCGATGTACTGGAAGCCTGTCAGGCGGTACAGCTTTTTCACGCTGATATAATAGCGCTTGCCGCCGATCTTCTGCCAGCCTGTGAGGAGACGTCCTCTTTTGTTGACACTTCCGTAATAGTAGTGCTTCTTGTATTTGATCCAGCCCTTTTTCAGGACGCCCTTGGAACTGAAAATATAATAATAATTCCCGATTTTCTGCAGGCCTTTGAGGGCATAGCCTTTTTTGTTGAAGTAATAAGTCTTGTTTCCGATCGTCTTCCAGCTGCGCTTGAGGTATTTTCCGTTGGAAAGCCTGTAGCGGTATTTCCCGTGAGAATAGATCAGCTGGTCTTCCTGTATTACATCCGTATTTATACCGGCGCCGTCTTTTTCGTCACGGACAGAGGATGCGGATTCATCATCTGTAACGACATAAGTTTCAGCTCCGGTCTTTGTGTAAGCGGCTGTCTGCCCATTCTCCGCATTGGCATAGACCACCGCAGTGGACAGAGGTGAAAATGCAGTGCAGGCAAGCATGGCACTGAGCATTACGGTGGAAAGGAAACGGCGAAAGAAATGTGACATAATACCCTCCGTCAGGGACTGGATGATCATTGTATAATAAGATGTTGAGGTCAAAAGGTGGTTAAGGGAACACCGTCTCATCAAGCTGCACAAACGCCTTGGGCACGCTCTCGCTCTACCCTCGCTGGCAGCGGTACTAAGGCCGCTAAAAAACAGCGGCCAAGTACCGGCCGCTCGCCAAGGCCCTTCGGCTGTTTGTGCAGCTTGACGAGACTCAGAGCCATCGGATACATTTAGACCTTTACACCATAATGATCAATCTGCAATGTTACTTGAAAAAGAGTGAAAAAACTGTGTCCATTATACTACAACTTATATATAAATGTTACCTAAATGTTACAAAAATAATGAATAAAATCCAATTTTTATGCTGACACATTGAATATTCGAAAATTCGAATAAAAAGTAATTAATTGACGCAATAAGCGGGAATATCGTTGACACCGGGGCGAGAGCGGTGCTATTGTAGGTAACACGGCATCGATGAGATCTGACAGATTCCTTGCCGGAGTTAATTTTATTCTGCGATCAGTCCGGATCGGACAAACACCATCTATCTTTTTTTATTTATTGCATACAGGAAGAATATTCCGCCTTATTGCGAATATGCAAAAGGGCGGGACTGGTTCACTGCGCTCTGAATGTGTATGAAGCCATACACAGGCTGTAAAAATGAGCGAAAAGGAGGACATTTTGAAAAAGAAGATGGAAACAAAGGGCAGTTTGCGCCGGCCGCGGGGACATATTCCCGGACCGCGGACTGTCTCGCGGATCGCAGCTTCCATACTGGCAGGCTGTATGATTCTAATGATAATGACTGCTTCCCTGCCTTTGACATGGAGCATACCTGAGGCCGGTGTATATGCGGCTGAGACGGCTGCTTCCGCTGCAGCTTCGGACGCAGCTTCGGATGCTGCTCCAGGACAGATGACTTCAGGCGGGGAATCTGACAAAGCTGCTGACAAAACTTCTGGGGACGCTGCCTCTGTAAAGACAGACGGACCGGCGGCTGACAGGGACGACGCTGACAGGAATGACACTGGCAGTGCGAATACTGGCAGTGATGACAGGAAAGAGGATCAGGGCGGCGCAGAGGACGCTGCCGCAGCAAAGACAGATCAGACAGCTGCTGATCCGCAAGATCCGGAAGAGAAAGGCGGCAGCACAGGGAAGGCTTCCGGCGAAACGAAAAACGGCGGAGAGAGCGAAGGCAGTACACAGGAAACTGCTGCAGTCGAAGAGGGTGCAGAAGCTGCAGAAGGTGCTCCGCAGAATGCCGGCGGCACGCAGAGGAAGGCTGAGTCTGAAGAAAAGACTCCCGGCAAAGACTCTTCCGGTTCCGGCTCCGGGGACAGCTCCGCGACGGGGGCAGACCGCGGTCAGACGGCAGAGCCTGAAAAACCGGGCGGTGTCGGCAGGGCAGGATCTGATGCGGCTGCAGACAATAAAGCTGCAGACAATGCGGCTGCAGGTTCAACCGCGCAGGTTCTTGAACTGGAACAGGTCTGGATGACAGCCCGGGAATTTGACCGGGCCTACACCAGCGCGACAAACGGTGTGGTTCCTGCCGGCGGATACATACCCTCCAGAGCGACAATCGTCAGTAAAGAGAGTGAGATCGATTATGAGGCACTCGGGATCGGAAAAGATGTCAACGGACATCCCGGTCACACCACACCGATCAATGTCCGCGATGAGAACGGAAATACCTACACCGGCCTGTGCGTGGTACCTGATGACCGCGGACTTGCCACCTGGTCCGTCCTTCCCGGTGTCAAGATCGTCACGGATGCTGTACTGCTCAAGCTTTACTACTTTACTATGTTCGACAGCTATGGGGAAAACCTGGCAAAAAACAGAGGATTCGGGAGCAATTCCAGGAAAGTGGCATATGCTGCCTGCCATGAAGCCCTCTCCATGCGGTATGCGGAACTGGCGGGGATCACCTACGACCGCCCGAACGTAGGGGATAATCTGCGCTCTCTGATCAATGCTTACCGGAGCGGCGTCTCCTCCAAATCCCTCCCTGATATGACAAGAGTACATATTTATATCAGCGGACGAACACAGAGCAACGGTCAGTGGCTGCAGGCTTATGTGTTCGGATTTATTGAAGAGGAAGAACCCGCCGGGATCGTGCTGCAGAAGGTTTCCTCGGATCCGGATATGCGGTATGCCTACGATGACTATTACTGCCTCTATGAGACAGCGGATAAAAAGGCAGTGACATTCGGTGTCTATACAGACAAAGCATGCACGAAGAAGGCACATGTTTATACAGACAAGGCGATGACCAAAGAGATCAGCGTCATTCCGCTTGGCATGAGCGGCAAGAGCGGCCTCTGGAACAGCGCGGAGTTTTACTGCAAGCCGGGTACTTATTACCTGAAGGAGCTGGATACACCGAGGGGATACATACTGCACAAGGATCCTTTCGGCCCTTACACGGTGGGAGAAGGGAAGGGACTCAAGATCAAAGCCCCCAATACACCTGTCTACGCCCATGCCGGCATCATCAAAAAGGATGCGGAAACAGCACAGGCCCTCGAAGGGGCAGAGTACGGCCTTTATGGGGATCTGGAAGATGCCCGCAACGAAGAGAAACCCTCCGGTGTCTTCAAGACCGGGAAAGACGGAAGATCCAACCTGCTCGAAGTGCTGGCAGGCAAAATATATTATGTTCGGGAAATCACTGCTCCTGCAGGATATAAAAAAGACACTCGCATTTACAAATTAAATACGGCGCAGAGCCTTACAGTCCCTGTGTGGACGGAATTTACCGACCAACAGGAATCCGGCAAAGTGAGGGTCAAAAAATCCTCCTCCGATCCCGGCGCGGACACGGGAGACGACCAGGGACTCTACAGCCTGGCGGGCGCCGTCTATACCCTCTATGATGCGGACGGTGAGATCGCCGGCACATTAGAAACGGGGAAAGACGGCATGTCGGACTACCTGAGCGTACCCGCCGGTTCCTACACACTCAAAGAGACGGAGCCTTCCCCGGGATTTGCGCTCGATATCGAGACACATGATGTCAAGGTCACGGGCGGCGGCGAAACAACCGTTGAATCCACAGAGCCGGTCCGGAAAGCAAAAATACTGGTGCGGAAAGTGTCATCGGAAGAAAAGGAGGAGAAGGAACCCGACACACTTCCTGTCAGCGGAGCTGTCTACAGCCTCTACAATTCCGAAGAGGATGCAAAAGAAGGGCGCTCCAGTGCGGGTACGTTTGTAATCGGCAAGGACGGCACTTCAAACAAAATCGAAGTACTGGCGGGAAAGACCTATTATGTAAAAGAGACAAAGACACCGGAGGGATATCTTCCGGACAGGAAGATCCATTCCGCAAAGGTGGATTCCCTGACAGAAATCATCACGGTCCAGAGCCAAGATCAGCTGATCTTCGGGGGCGTAAAAGTCTGTAAACAGGATCTTGAGACAAAAGAGCCCGCAGCCCTTGGCGGAGCCACACTGCAAGGGACCATCATAAAAATCTATAATGACGGCGATTTCTCAATATATGCGGACGGCAAAAAGGTCCTTCCGGGAGCAGAGGCGATGACACTGACGACGGGCGCTGACGGAACTGCATCGACTTCAGCGCATGCCCTGTCTTACGGCACCTATCGCGCACAGGAAACCACAGCTCCCGAGGGATACACGAAGAAGGGCGCGAAAGCGGTCAGCTTCCAGGTGCAGAAGAATGGTGAGATCACAGACCTTTCCGCATCCGGTGAGACATCTATCCGGGACCGCGTCATCCGCGGAGATTTTTCCCTGAGCAAGATCAACGGCTATACACAGAAACGGATGGCGGGAGTGACCTTCGAAGTGACCGCATATGACAGGGACGGAAAAGAGCTCGAGAAGCATCGTTTTACAACGGATGAAAACGGATACTTTGAGAGTACAGCTGCCTGGGCCGCAGAACATATGGATAAGAATGCCCGACAGGGCGGAAGTGCACAACAGACAGAAAATACTAATACGGCACAGCAGACAGAAAATACCGATCAGGCACATCAGGCAGAAAATACTAATCAGGCACAGCAGACAGAAAATACTGATCCGGCGCAGGAGGAGGAAAACGGAAGACTCTGGTTCGGCGTCGGCACAAAGCCGGACGACAGTCTGGGCGCCCTTCCCTTCGGTTCTTACCATATCAGAGAGATTGAGGGGAAGAACAACCGGGGCATGAAGATGTTTTCTGATGATTTTTCCATCAATGAGGATGGAGCCATGCTTTCCCTGGGTGAGATCAGAAATATCCTGAAGCCGGTGCTGGAGACAGAACTGCTGGATGAAAACGGCGGCCATTTTGCGGATCAGCAGGGGATGGTCACACTCACCGACAACGTGACTTATGACGGAATGGACGATTATATCGGGAAGGAAGTGACCTTCCACGGCGTGATCTATGTGAAAGAGACCGGAAAACCCCTGCAGATCGACCAGAAGATCGTTGAGTGTGCGGAGACCAGGAAGATTCTCTCGCATTCCGGTTCGGTTCAGCTGCGCTTTACCTTTGATGCCTCCAAAGCTCAGGGAAGGACACTGGTCTGCTATGAATACGCATCGGAAGCAGTATCTTCATCCGGAGAAAGCCAGACCGGAAATCCCGGAACAGAACCCTCCGAAAGCATTGACGGGAATTCTTTCCATGACAGCACAAACGGCGGCAGGGACATTGTCAGACATACGGATCTTGAAGATGAGGCACAGACGGTCCATCTGGTATTGATCGAGACAGATGCGGAGGATCAGCTGACCGGCATGCATATCGGGCAGGCACGCGACGGCGCAGTCACAGTTGACCATGTCACCTGCAAGGGACTGATCCCCGGGCAGGATTATCTTGTGACCGGATTCCTTGTTGACAAGGCGGACGGAAAAGCACTCAAAGATGCTGACGGAGCGGAAGTGACCGCGAAAGCGTCCTTTACAGCGCAAAAGAGCGAAGAGGTCGTAGACCTTACATTTACCTACGATGCATCCCTGCTTGAGGGGACTACAGTTGTGGCATTTGAGAGACTCTACCTCAAAGGGGACGGGACACCGGGCAGCCCGCAAGGAGATAGTCCTCAGAATCCGGGCAGCGATAGTCCTGAAAATCCGGACCATGACAAGCCCGGCAGGCCAGATGAGGATGAACCTGATGGCGACACTCCCATAGCAGTGCATGAAGATCCCGATGATGAAGACCAGAGCATCCATTATCCCCGTATCCGCACCAATGCGGATGCAGCAAGAGGCCAGATCAGAAGGCAGGAAGGCAGTCCTGACGGAACTTCCCCGGACGAGGCTGTATTGGCAGACAAGACGGGCCGTATGACAAAGACTGTGACAGCCGACGGAAAACTGGTCGTACGCGACAGGGTGACCTGGGAAAACCTGATTCCCGGCAAGACCTACCGTCTGCAGGGAGTCCTGATGGATAAAAACAGCGGGGAAGCCTTTTCCATAAACGGACAGAATGTGACTGCCCGGGCCGTATTCACACCCGAGACCAGGGACGGACAGACCTGGCTGTATTTTGGCTTTGACGCGGCCGGTCTTTTCAAAGACACCCGGTCGGAAGAGGCCGGTGACAAAGCAGATGCCAAGGCAGAGAAGGAAGCGCTGCAGACCCTCCGCCTGGTGGCATTTGAAGAACTTTATATTTCCTCAGAGGAAAAAGCAGGGGAAGATAATTCTGGAGAGGCAAGTACTCAGGATGACTCTGAAGTCAAACCCGGAGAGGATCCTTCTTCAAAACCGGACAATACTGGTGAAGAGAGCAAAGAAGGTGATGATAAGCAGGAAGGCGGAGAGGACGGAGAGAAGAAGGAGTATCTTCTTGCAGAGCACAAAGACCTGGAAGATCCTGCGCAGACTGTAGCCCTGAAAGAACCCGAAGAGCCGCAGGAGCCGGATAAGCCCCTTACTCCCGAAAAACCCGAAAAACCTGAAAAACCGGTTGAGCCGGAAAAGCCTGTGAATCCGGAAAAACCGGAAAAAGTGCGCAGAAAGAGCGTCAAACCTGCTTCACCGGTACCGGTGCGGTCCGGCTCTGCAGTTAAGACCGGAGATGATACAAATCCTGCGGTCTATCTGATTCCTGCTCTTTTGTCGGGGCTTGCCATTGCAGGCATCCTGCTTGCAAAGTTCAAGATGAAGGCAGACAGGAAATGATCATCTTCTTTGAACCCTTGCGGGGTGAAAGTAACATAGTTTAAAATCTGCTCCAGGCGCAGATTAATACATTTTCATAGTCTCAATCCGGCCAGTGTGTGACCGGAAAGGGCAATGATGATCAACAGGATCCGGCACTCCAAATATCTAGAAGTATAATATTTTTACTGAAGTATATATGGAGGCCGTGATCCTGTTTTTTTCTCCCGTGAATCATGCAGAAGTGGTATACTGTTAAGGTGAATGCACGATTCTGCCAACAGGAAGGCAGAGTAGTATGAAAATAAAAAGCAGTTATTTAATTGCTCTTACATCATACATGTTTGTGAACAGGAGGTCATGACCACAAGTATGCATAGAAGAAAGAGACCGATGATATCCGCTGCCCTATGCGCACTGCTTTCCGGACTGCTTCTTTTGTCCGGCTGCGGTAAGGGACCGGAGGCCGGGACAGTCTACGGACCCGCTGATTCAGAGGAGAACCTTTATCTGGATCTGACCGCGGAAGAGCAAAAAGAGCTGGAAGAGAAGGAAAAGGAGCCCCCGGAGGCAGTTATTGTAGACAGCGGCTATACGATCACCGAGATTGATGAGTCAGATGTCTATCCTCCCAAAAAGACAGACGACTACGGAAACGCCCTGCCGGCCTATCTGGTGGATTATGCAGTGAAGATCTCCAATGAGGGAAATGAGCTGGCTATGGTCTGGCCGACCGTGAGGGTTGTCGCCTACGATTCCTACGGGAACAAGCTCGCTGAATCTCACAAGAAGATTCAGACCTATGTACTTCCGGGAGATGTGATCGCCTTCGGATCACAGATGACGGTCCGCGGAGAAAAACCGGACAGCATCGCCTTTACTGCCGTATCAGAAGACCCCGAAAACTATTATCCGGCGGAGGAAGATCTGAAGATGCCTTCCCCGGACAGCTATCAGGCGGGGGAAGTGAGAGCAGAGACGGCAAAGGAATATGAAGAGACAGCACCTTCCGCCGGCCGCAAAAGCTCTGATGGACTGGCAGACGGATATTTTTACTTCAAAGAACTGCCGGCACTGTCGGGTGAGATCAGCTGCTCCTCTGATACCGACCAGGAAGCCTTTGTGACGATCCTGTACAAGGACGGAGACGAGATCCTGGGCGGGGAGACGAGCAGGGTGATGATCCCGGCCGGAAAGAAAGCATCCTATGTCTTTACGGCGGCTGCACCGATCCCGGAAGATACGGAGAGCTTTGAGGTGTCCGCCTTTTCCATCCCTGACTATTGATTTTTTCATTGCTGACGATTCTTAACACTGTTATGGAGGACAACCCTTTTATGGCGGAGGAACTGAAAGAAAGAAAAGATATGGATCCCGCATTTCAATGGGATCTGACTTCATTATATAAGGATGATGAAGCCTGGGAGGCTGCTTTCGGGCAGCTTGCTCAGAAAGTGGATGCCGTCGCGGCGTTTGACGGCAAAATAGCGCAGACAGATGGAGACGGCGGAGCTGCCGCAAAGTGCATCCGTGCCCTTATGGAGACAGAGACGGAGCTCGATCTTCTCCTGAGCGATCTTTTTTCCTATGCAAACCTGCGCAGGAGCGAGGACACACGCGCCTCGCAGGCACAGATCATGTACGCCCGGATCTATGCCAAATTTGTGGAGGCTGTGACGCGCACGGCATTCATCCAGCCGCAGATCCTTTCTCTCTCGGAAGAGACGCTGCGGGCTGCCATGGAAAAAGAGGACCTCGCGCCCTATCGTTTTACGATGGAAAAGCTCCTGAGGCAGAAGCCCCACACACTTTCCGAGAAGGAAGAGGCCCTGCTCGCCCGTTTCGGCGAGGTGCTCGCCGCGCCGGGACTGATCGCCGATAATCTGCAGGATGCGGACATGGTTTTTGATCCGGTAAAAGACGCAGAGGGGCAGGAGCATGAGCTGACGGGTTCGAATTATATCCTTCTCCAGACAAGTCCCGACAGGACACTTCGCAAAAACGCCTTTTTCAGTTTCTATAAAGGATACAGGCAGCATATCAATACATTCGCGGCGGCTTATGCCGGCGCGGTCAAAGCAGCCGCGGCACAGGCTCAGGTGCGCGGATATGCATCCTCGCGCGCCATGTCCATGGCGGAGGAGAATGTCCCGGTGGAAGTGTATGACACATTGATCGAGACAGTGCGGGCCCACCTTCCGGCCATGTACGAGTATGCGGAGCTTCGCAAAAAGATCCTGTCGCTGGACGAACTCCATTACTATGACCTCTACACCCCCCTCACGGGAAGCAGCGGCCGGCAGTACACCTACGAGCAGGCACAGCAGATGGTCCTGGATGCGGTTGCCCCGCTGGGAGAGCGTTACGGTAATATTGTCCGGGAGGGGTTCGGCTCCCGCTGGATCGATGTCTACCCCAACCGCGGAAAGAGCGGCGGCGCCTTCAGTTCGGGCACCTACAACTCCAACCCCTATATCATGACCAATTTCACGGGGACGCTGGACAGTGTCTCCACGATCGCCCATGAGATGGGACATTCCATGCACACCTGGCACTCCAACCACACACAACCGCCCCACTATGCGGAATACACTCTTTTTGTGGCGGAGGTCGCTTCTACGGTCAATGAAAATCTCCTGGTCGAGCACCTTTTGAAAACAGAGAAAGATCCAAAAGAACGTCTGGCACTTCTGAATCAGTACCTTGAAAACTTCAAGGGAACGGTTTTCCGTCAGGTGATGTTTGCGGAATTCGAAAAGTCAGCCCATGAGATGGCGGAGAGGGGCGAAGCCCTCAATCCCGACGCCCTGAATGACCTGTACGCAGGACTGGTGCGCGACTATTTCGGCTCTGTCCTCACCATGGACGATGAAGTAAAGTACGAATGGGCGAGGATCCCGCATTTCTACAGACCCTTCTATGTCTATAAATACGCCACTGGCTACACTTCTGCTGTTGCCCTCTCCGAAGCAGTGAGGACCGGCGGGCAGCAGGCAGTGAACCGCTATCTGGAATTTCTCTCCATGGGCGGAAGCGCGGATCCCCTCGATGAGCTCCGCCACGCCGGCGTAGATCTGGCAAGCCCCGCCCCCGTGCATGCGGCACTGGAGAAATTTGAAAAAGTCCTGGCCGAAGCAAAAAAACTGGCGGAAGATTTGTAAAGTCCGGATAAGTAAAAGCGCTTACGGAAGTATTTTAAAAGCCTGAAAAAACATAACTGTCCGGGACCCTCCGGCTTCCGGGCAGTCACAGATCCCCGCCTTGTGGGTGCGCAGCAATTTGATTTCAAAGGGAGGTAAATTATGGATCGAGAACGGCCGCGCGGCAGAGAAAAGAATGTGACCGGAGAGGGCTCCGGTCTTGGACGCAAAGGATCCGGCCTGAGCACAGGTCCTGTCGGCTCAAAGGACGGCTACAGCGGCCGGGGAAGCAGCTCCGGAGGAGGCGGCGGACGCAAGATCACCCGCGGCGCGGGACTGAGCCTTCCTGTGATCATTATCGCAATCCTGGCCTATATGTTCGGCGGCGGAAACATGTTCGGAGGGGGCGGGAACCAGAGCCCGGTCAGTTATGAGTACGGTACCTCCAACGAGTCTTCCGGCGGAAGCTTCGGCGGATATTCCGGTATGTCACAGGGAACCTCTTCAGGAACCTCATCCTGGACATCTTCGGGGACATCCTCCGGCTCGTCATCCGGTTCTTCCTCAAGTTCCTGGTCCAACAGCGGTGCTGTCGGCACGCTGAGTGAAGATGTCGCGTCCGGTTCCCGCGAGAAACGTACGCAGATCATCGGCAGCGGCAAAGATGTCGTGACCATCATGGTCTATCTGTGCGGCACGGATCTCGAGTCCCGCAGCAAGATGGCGACATCGGATCTGCAGGAAATGGCATCTGCCAAGATTTCCGACAATGTCAACCTGATCGTCTATACCGGAGGCTGCAGCCGCTGGAACAACAACATTATCAGCAGCAGCAAAAACCAGATCTATCAGGTCAAGCAGGGAGGTCTTCTGCAGCTGGTGGACAATGCGGGCGCCGGCTCCATGACGGATCCCAACACCCTTGTCTCCTTTATCCAGTTCTGCAAAAAGAACTTCCCCGCGAACCGCAATGAACTGATCCTCTGGGACCACGGTTCAGGTTCGGTCAGCGGATATGGATATGATGAAAAACACAAAGCAAGCGGTTCCATGAGCCTGTCGGGCATCAATAAAGCTCTCAAGGCCGGCGGTGTGGAATTTGACTTCGTCGGATTCGACGCCTGCCTGATGGCGACTGCCGAGACCGGACTCATGCTCAACAGCTATGCGGACTATATGATTGCGTCCGAAGAGACAGAGCCCGGTATCGGCTGGTACTACACTGACTGGCTGACGGCGCTGAGCAAAAATACATCCATGCCCACGACCGAGATCGGCAGAAACATTGTTGACAGCTTTGTCGACACCTGTGAGAAGCGCACACCCGGCCAGGGCACTACTTTGTCGGTCACTGACCTGGCAGAACTCTCCAATACGATCCCCGCCAAGCTGAATGCTTTTGCCCAGTCCATCACCAAGTCCATTCAGGAAAAGGATTACAAGACCATTTCCAGCGCCCGCAGGGGAAGCCGTGAATTTGCCAGAAGCGCCAGGATCGACCAGGTCGACCTTGCCCACCTCGCCTATAATGTCGGCAACTCTCAGGGTAAGGAGCTTGCCGAAGCCATCCGCAAGGCAGTCAAATACAATCGTACTTCCAGGGGAATGACCAATGCCTACGGCCTGTCTATTTATTTCCCCTATCAGAGCACAAAATATGTCGACAAAGCGACCCAGTCCTACAGTGAGATCGGTATGGGTGAAGAGTATTCCCAGGCCATCCGTGCCTTTGCAAGCCTCCAGGTCAGCGGACAGGCGGCGGCAGGCGGCAGCAGCACCGGTTCCCCGATCCCTTCCCTCTTCGGGACACTGCTGGACAGCAGCGCCTACGGCGGTTCTTCCTCCGGCTCTTATTCCGGAACCTCTCCCTATGGCTCCTCCGGCATGAGCGAGGAGATGATCAGCCAGCTGCTGGGAAGCTTCCTGGGCGGCAACTACAGCTCGATCAGCGGTCTTTCCTCCTCGAATGCGGGATTCCTTTCCAACCGCTTGGTCAGCGATGAGGAGACCGTCCAGTATATCGCGGAAAACCACATCGACACTTCCGCCCTCTACTGGACAGAGAACGAAGTAGGCAAGCCGGTCATGAAGCTCTCCGAGCAGCAGTGGGGTCTTGTCCAGTCTCTTGATCTCAACCTCTTCTACGACGACGGAGAAGGATATATCGACCTGGGACTTGACAACATCTACAGCTTCGACGAGGACGGAAACCTTGTGGCGGATGACGGCGATACATGGCTTGCCATCAACGGCCACATCGTCCCCTATTACCATCTGGATACCACTGAGGACGGGGAAAACTGGACCATCACAGGCCGTGTTCCCGCCTTCCTCAACGATGAGCGTGTGAGCCTCATCATCGTCTTTGACAACGATACTCCCACAGGCTATGTCGCCGGTGCGTCCACTGAGTACGACGACGAGGAGATCGAGGTCATCGCCAAGAATCTCACTGAGATCGAGGACGGAGATGTGATCGACTTTATCTGCGACTATTACACCTACGACGGAGAATATCAGGACAGCTACCGCATGATCGAGCCCATTACTGTCGACGGCGGCCTCAAGGTCAGCGATGTCACCCTTCCCGGCGGCAGTGTCCGTCTCACTTATCGCCTGACCGACATTTACAACCAGGCCTACTGGACCGAGACGATCAACCACTGATACCGGCCTCAGCCGGTTGCTTAACCCGGTTTTTCACGCAGAGCAGCGATCCAACAGGATTTGATAAAACCATATGATCAATAAAGCGAATCAGATATTAAATAACAGGAGACATCCCGGCGGCAAAAAAGCGCCTCGCCGCCGGGACGCTTCGGATCGTCCTCTCCGGGAACAAAAAAGCCCGGACCGCGCCGGACAGCTCAACAGGGGATCCCAGCAATGGATCCCCTTTGCTTCCTATTGTACTACAGGGCAGTTTATGGATCTGGAGAACGGCTACAAGCGCCACTGCAGCCCGACTGCGGCGGTGAATATCGTCCGCACCCTCAAAAAGTGCCTCGAAGATAATCACAGGCCCAACGAAAGCAGTGACGAGATGTTCCTTCAGTTTGCGGAGATCGGAAGGCGGACCCACATATACTGGAACCAGGACATCTTGGGACACTTCGGGGGCACATCCAATTTCCTGACCGGCATCTTTCTGCGCAGCTGCCTGCGTGCGGCGGGACTGAAAAAAAGGGTGCGGGTGCGTTTTCACCCATGGATCACTGCGGATGCCGTCGAGAGAGCCCTGGAACATGGTTCCATCGTGCTGCTGCAGGTCTACCGCCACCCCAAGTATAAAAATCACCACATGCTCTGCTACGCCTGCAGGAGAACGGATGCCGGAGAAAGAGAGTTTCTCCTGGCGGATGGCTGGAAGCCCGGTCCTCTCTGGGTCGACAGCAAGACCATCGGACACGGCCATTATCTGACCATACGCCCCGTCTGACGGGTCTGTCTTTTTCCCTTTTTCCAGCCCTTTTTCCGATCCTTTTTTCCGGCCCTTTTTTCAGCCTTTCTTTCCAACATTTTTTCTGCTTTTTTTGCGGAATATTTTAAAAAATCTGATTGACAGAATTCCTTATGCTGTGGTAATATACATTCGTTGCGGAAAACAGCAGCATACAATTCGCTGGCATAGCACAGTCGGTAGTGCGTCGCATTGGTAGTGCGGAGGTCACGAGTTCGATTCTCGTTGCCAGCTCTGAGAAGTCCCTGAGAACCTGTTGAATGAGGTTTTGAGGGGCTTTTTTCTTTCCCGATTATTGCTTTTATGTATCAGCCCCATCAACCGATAAAAAGCCGTATGGATCGCTATCAGCCCCATCAACCGATAAAAAGCCGTATGAATCGCTGCCAGGCTCATAAACAGTAAAAGCTTCATAAATCCGCTTACGGACAGCTGCAAAGAGAATAGATTTTGCAAAAGATATAAAGATATAGAGGAGAATGTAGAATTCGCGGAGAAAGGAAACGCAATGCTTTACACAGAACTTACGAAAAAAGCAATCCGGATCTGTTTTGATGCCCATTGCACCTTCAAAGATAAGGGGGAGACACCCTATGTTTTTCATCCCTTTCATCTTGCGGAGCAGATGGAGACGGAAGAGGAGACCTGTGCCGCACTCCTGCATGATGTCGTAGAGGATACAAATATGGGCTTTGCTGATCTGGAGGCAGAGGGATTTCCAAAGTCTGTCGTAGATGCGCTGAGGCTGCTGACCCATGACGAGAAGACAGATTATATGGATTATGTGAAGGCACTTTCAGGCAACCGGATCGCTGCACGTGTGAAACTGGCAGACCTGCGGCACAACAGCACGGCGGGACGTCTTCCCTTCATAGGAGACAAGGAAAGAGAAAGGATGGGCAAATACCTGGAAGCGCAGGCAATCCTGACCGGCGGTGAATACGATCTGGAAGAGATGACACTCAGCCTTCGATACAGGATTCCCCTTTCCGACAGGCAGGATATCCGGGAAAGACGGTATGGACTCAATACCGGAGAAGACCTGCACGGGCAGAAAACAGGGATAGACCTCCATGTGCAGGACGACGGAAAAGACCTGACCGGACAGGCCGTCGGAGAAGGCCTGCAGACAGAGTCCGCTCCGCTCACAGTTGTCCTGGAACCGGACGGACGGATCCGCAGATATATCCTGGTATTTCCGTCAGAAGGACGGGAAAGGGACTATCGGGAGCTTTATCCCCTGATGGAAGATCTGGAAGGACACCGGTATTCAACTGCATATGCCTTATCGTGCATTCGAAACAGCACGGGCGGCCCGTGGAATATGGTGCCGTAAGCAATACATGGCGGGTCAGTAGATCTTCTTGATCTCACCCTGTATGCCGTACTGTGTCCGGAAGGATTCCAGGTCCGCAGGGGAGCGGATGAACATGACTTCGGAGAAGGCACCGGTCTTTTTATCTTTAAAGCCCGCGACCTGCTCGCCGTTGCAGATGCTGCAACGCAGCACAGGCTCCTGCAGGGCTGGATCATATGTATGAGAAGCATCCTGTGCGTGACCCGCTTTCTTGTCCTTTTTCAGAAAAAACATTGTCGAAGCTCCTTTCAAAATGACATATCAAAATGATATACCTGGATGATATGCTGCTCTCCGGATCGGCAGCATTTGCTGTTTTGTTATAATTTGTTATTTTGTTTATCTTGTTATAAGAAAGCTCCTGCAGCAATCACACAGATGCCGCAGGAGCTTTTTGAGTCGGATGATTTATTTCAGGAATCCGTTGATGATCTGTTCTTCGGCTTCGGCCTCGGTGAGTCCGAGGGTCATGAGCTTGATGATCTGTTCACCGGCGATCTTGCCGATGGCAGCCTCGTGAACGAGGGCAGCCTCAGTGCTGTTGGCTTCGAGGGACGGAACAGCGAGGATGCGGCCCTCATCCATGATGATAGAATCGCACTCGGTGTGGCCGTGGCAGGCGGCGTTGCCGAGAATGCACATGTCAAGCTTCTGATAGGATTTATCACGTGCGACAGAACGGGAGACGACATCCGCGCTGGAGTCATCGCCGTTGAGGACGACCTTATAAATACTGTAGGCATCCTGTGTTCCGTGGGTCATCAGGCGCTCCTGAACGACCAGGCGCGCACCGGCACTGAGCTCGGCCTTTGTATCACGTTTGGTGGAATCCACACCCTTGATCTGCACCATTTCCATCTCCATGGTGCTGTTCTCTTCCATATAGACCTCTGTGCCGGGATTGAGCAGGCGCTTGCCGGTCCCGTCGCCGGAGCCGTAGTGCTTCTCGACATACTTGACTTTTGCGCCCTTGCCGACAAAGAAGCGGTGGATACCGTCATGTTCGGAATCCTGTGTGCCGCAGTTGTCGATGCCGCAGCCTGCGACGATCACGACATCGCTGTCCTCGCCGATGTAAAAATCGTTGTAGACGACTTCCTTGAGTCCGCTCTGGCTCATGACGACCGGGATATGGACACTCTCATTCTTTGTGCCGGGCTTAATCTTGATGTCGATGCCGGATCCGTTCTCCTTGGAAATGATATCGATGTTGGCAGTCGTGTTGCGCATGGCGGATTCGCCGTTGGCACGAATGTTAAAAGCGCCTTCAGGCACAGTGTGCAGGTCTGCGATCTCCTGCAGGAGTCTCTTCTGTATTTCGTCAATTTCTCTTATCTTCAGCATGTTTATCTCCAATCTGTCCGGACATGCCGCTCGCAGGAGCGGCTTCCTGAAGCGTTTACGCGAAAACGAAAACGGTGAAGGATCAAGTCCCGTTTTCAGCTTTATTTTGAAGTGAGTACTTTGCAGGCCTCCACTGCGGAAGGAGTTCCGATCAGTGTGGGAAGGATCTCTTCTCTGCTGCCTGTCGCGGCGATCCTGCCGCTGCGCAGTACGACGATCTCGTCCGCGATCTCCAGAATGCGTTCCTGGTGGGAGATGATCATGATGGAACTGTCATGGATCTTTTTGCGCATTTTTTCGAAAACCTGGATCAGGTTCTGGAAACTCCACAGGTCGATTCCGGCCTCGGGCTCATCAAAAACGGAAAGCCTGGTGCTGCGGGCGAGGACAGTGGCGATTTCGATACGCTTGAGCTCACCGCCCGAAAGAGAGGCATTGACTTCGCGGTTGATATAATCTTTGGCGCACAGGCCGACCTCTGCCAGATACTGGCAGGCATCGGCGGGAGACATCCTCCTGCCGGCAGCCAGGCGGATCAGGTCCAGGACCTGGATGCCCTTGAAACGTACAGGCTGCTGGAAGGCAAAGCTGATTCCTGCTTTCGCGCGCTCGGTGATGTTCTTGTCCGTAATATCCTGGCCGTCCAGGAGAATGCGGCCCGAAGTGGGCTTCTCGATACCGGCGATGATCTTGGCTAGAGTGGATTTGCCGCCGCCGTTGGGACCGGTGATGACTACAAACTTATTATCCTCTATCGTGAGGTTGATATCGTTGAGGATCTCTTTATCAACAGAGCCGGTGCCGTTATCCTCTGTGACACCGAACGAGATATTCTGAAGTTCCAGCATATTTGTTCTCCTGTAAAAATGTATGGTTATACAGTAATAAAGACACACATTTATGAACGTGTTTATGAATCGGGATCCTGTCCGGGCCGTTTGCACGATTCCAGAAAACAGTCCTCCCTGTTTCCGCCGCACAGCTGCCAGCTTCCGCCTTCGATGATGAGCTCCCTGCTTGAAACGATCGCACTGGCAACTTTCCTGCGGGCTGACTCGCAGATTTCTGTGGCGGTCGTCCTGGAAATATTCATCTGAACGGCACACTGGCTGTGTGTCAATCCCTCATGATCCACAAGGCGCAGGGCCTCGAACTCATCCACTGTGAGGATGACAGGTTCCTCCGCTGCTGATCCTGCGGGAAAAGGGGATGGAGAGGGCACAAACCGCCTGACCTGCGGCATGTCGCAGACACGCCGGCTTCTCTGAGGCCTTGCCATAAAACACCTCCGTTACTGTGTGTGTATTTTCGACATAAGTCGATTATAGGAGAATAACAGGCGGTTTGTCTATACTAATATCGTGGCGTATTGTACATCAATACATACAGTTACGTACAAGTAACATATATCCTGAAAAGCTGCCCCGGACCTGCAGGCGGAGGCAGACGGTGAGCTTTGGGATAGAGCAAAAACGCAGGAACAGACAGCGGGCTTTGAGATGGGAGATGGGGCAAAAACGCAGGCCAAGACAGTGAACTTTTGGATAGAGCAAAAAAACAGCCATGGCAGAAGGTGGTCTGCCATGGCTGATATGTGTTTTTTGATTTGCGGCCTTCAGCCGCTCACACAGGACTTCACTGATTCATACGATGGGGCATTGGCTCCATTTTCCGGATCAGTGCACTGTCTTGAATGATATTTCTTATTTCTTACAGAGTATCACTGTGCTTGATATAGCCGACTGTGCCGGGCTCAGCCATGATCTTGTTCTCATGGATGATCCTTGCATATTTGTCGACGACCTGGTTCTGGATGACGACGTTCTCGCCGATCTCTGCGTAAGCAAGGACGATGCAGCCCTTGACAACTGCGCCCTTGCCGATGGTGACGCCGCGGCCGATGACGGAATCTTCCACTGTGCCGTGGACTTCGCAGCCGTTGGAGACCAGGGAATTCTTGACCTCTGCCTCATCGTAGAACTGCGTCGGGCAGGAATCGGAGGTTCTGGTGTAGATCGGCCAGTCGGAGGTGAACAGGGTAGCGGACTCATCAATGTCGATCAGAGCCTCGTTTGCCTTGTAGTAGGTCTCCAGGCTGGTGATGGGAGCGAAGAAGCCGTGGTGCTCGACCGCACGGACATCCAGCTCGCCGCACTTGGCGTTGACGATGTTGGCCAGTG
>Ga0310695_10002953_pt1 | contig 34501 bp, 30 predicted proteins | sample RumenRJG_04DNA_FD_203882 | JGI IMG/M metagenome (GOLD analysis project Ga0310695, IMG submission 203882) | Bovine rumen microbial communities from Lethbridge, Alberta, Canada - RJG_04 (v2) (version 2) | ecosystem: Host-associated > Mammals > Digestive system > Stomach > Rumen | place: Canada... | reverse complement strand
TACTATCACAATACGGTTATTGGGGCATGTTGCTTGCAGCATTTCTGGCTGGAAGTTTCTTCCCGTTCTCAAGTGAGGCTGTGATGGTAGCACTGATGGCCACAGGATTGGACCCTTGGTTGCTGATGATATACGGAACCATAGGAAACGTGATGGGCAGTGTGTTTAACTACTGCGTAGGCCGGATGGGCAAACTGGAGTGGATTGAGAAATATCTGCACGTAAAGAAAGAAGACCTGGATAAAGCTCATCGGTTCCTAGCCGGACACGGAGCATGGATGGGATTCTTTGCTTTTCTGCCAGTATTGGGCAGTGCAATCACAATCGCCCTGGGACTAATGCGATCTAACGTGATAATAACATTTATCGCTATCACGCTAGGCAAGCTATTCCGTTATTTAATCTTAATTTACGGAGCAGGCTTGTTTATATAAAAAGTTTTTGTGTAACTTTGCACCACTATTTAGATTTTTAACGTTAAAGAATATAATATTGTAATGAAACAATTCAGACTAGTAGACAACGCTTTGGGATGGCTCGCATTCTTTATAGCAGCCTTTGTCTATTGTTCTACCATCGAACCGACAGCCAGTTTCTGGGACTGTCCGGAGTTTATTACCACTGGTTACAAATTAGAGATAGGTCACCCACCTGGGGCACCTTTCTTCATGCTAACAGCCAACTTGTTTTCGCAGTTTACAAGCGATCCCACACAGGTAGCACGTATGGTTAACACCATGAGTGCACTGCTTTCGGCTACTTGTATCCTGTTCTTGTTCTGGACCATCACTCATCTTACACGCCGACTGCTTATCGGCAACTGGGAAGAGTTGACAACGCCAAAGATGATTGCAATCGAGGCCTCAGGACTTGTAGGTGCTCTTATCTACACATTCAGTGACACATTCTGGTTTTCGGCTGTTGAGGGTGAGGTTTATGCCTACTCATCAGCTTTCACAGCTGTAGTATTCTGGCTTATATTGAAATGGGAAGATCATGCCGACGAGCCTCATAGCGACCGTTGGCTGATACTTATCATGTATATGACAGGATTGTCTATCGGAGTACACCTGCTGAACCTGCTGTGTGTGCCTGCCATCGTGCTGGTATATTACTATCGCCGCTATCCTGATGCAAACCTTAAGGGCTCGCTCATAGCACTTGCAGTATCAGTAGTTATCTTGGCAGCTGTGCTCTATGGCGTAGTTCCCGGTATCATCACCGTAGGCGGATGGTTCGAGTTGTTCTTCGTGAACACTCTGGGTATGCCATTCAACACTGGTGAGATCATCTATATCATTCTGTTGGTATCTTGCGTAATCTGGGCTGTATATGAAACACAGACCCAGAAACACTCGCTAACAATACAGAACGTAGCATTCCTTGCTTCGGTTGGCATGCTGGGTATCCCATTCTATGGATGGGGATGGTCGGCATTCCTTATTGGATTAGTAGTGCTAGTAGCACTATGGTTCCTGCTAAAGTACACAGTTAACAAGCAGCAGCTGATAACTGCACGCATGAAGAACACTATGCTGCTCTGCATGCTGATGCTGATGATTGGTTACTCTAGCTATGCGCTTATCGTTATCCGTTCATCGGCTAACCCACCAATGGATCAGAACTCACCTGAGGATATCTTTACTCTGGGTGACTATTTGGGACGTGAACAGTACGGACAGCGTCCATTGTTCTACGGCCCCGCATACACATCACAGGTAGCACTGGTACAGGAGGGCAACTACTGCAAGCCTGTAATGAGTAAGGGAAAGCCTGTATACCAGCGCAAGGATAAAGCATCTGCTGATGAGAAGGACTCGTACTTTGTAGTTCGCACAAAGGATGAATATAAGTATGCACAGAATATGCTTTTCCCACGTATGTATGATGCTGGTCATGCAGCAGCCTACGAGTCATGGATGGGTGGTGTGGACGGCAACGAAGTGCCATACGATCGCTGCGGTGAACAGATGACAGTAAAAGTGCCCACACAGCTGGAAAACTTGAGATTCTTCCTGAGCTATCAGTGCAACTTTATGTACTGGCGCTACTTTATGTGGAACTTTGCCGGCCGTCAAAACGATATCCAAGGCAATGGCGAACTGGAGCACGGCAACTGGTTGACTGGATTCTCGTTTATTGATGATGCACGACTGGGCGACCAAAGTATGCTTCCTACCGATCTGAAGCAGAACAAAGGTCACAATGTGTTCTACTGCATGCCACTTATATTGGGTTTGCTTGGACTGTTCTGGCAGGCCTGGTATACCCGCAAACGTAAGGCTATGGTTAATGGTCAGGAAAAACTGGTTGACGAGCCTATTGGCATACAGCAGTTCTGGGTGGTATTCTTCCTGTTCTTTATGACAGGTCTAGCCATCGTAATATATCTGAACCAAACACCAATGCAGCCACGTGAGCGCGACTACGCATACGCTGGATCATTCTATGCCTTCGCCATCTGGTGTGGTATGGGTGTAGCTGCAATAATTGACTGGTTGAACAGCAAGATAAAGAAGGAGAACCTGGTGGTAGCTGCTGTAGTAAGCGCAGCCTGTCTGCTGGTGCCCATCCAGATGGCCAGTCAGACTTGGGATGACCACGATCGTTCAGGTCGCTACTGCTGCCGCGACTTTGGTCAGAACTACCTGATGACACTGCAAGAGGAGGGCAATCCTATCATATTCACCAATGGAGATAATGATACCTTCCCTTTATGGTATAACCAGGATACTGAGGGATTCCGCACAGATGCGCGCGTATGCAACCTCTCATATCTGCAGACCGACTGGTATATCGACCAGATGCGCCGTCCTGCATACGATTCTCCATCTGTACCTATCAGTTGGAGCCGACTAGAGTATTGTGCCGGCACAAACGAATATGTGCAGATTGACGCTTCACTGAAGAAGCAGGTAGAGGAACTGTATCGTCAGAATCCAGAGGAAGCCAAGAAGCAGTTTGGTGAGAAGCCATTCGAGCTGAAGAACATCCTGAAGAACTGGGTTCGCAATACAAACAAGGATCTCCACGTTATTCCTACAGATACTGTTTACGTAACTATCGACAAGGAAGCTGTACGCAAGAGTGGTATGATGATGGCTGCTGACAGCATCCCCGACCAGATGGTTATCTCGCTGAAGGGTAAGAACGCTCTGTACAAGCAGGATCTGATGATGCTGGAGATGATTGCAGAGTGCAACTGGACACGTCCAATCTACGTAGCGACTACCGTAGGTTCAGAGAACTATATGAACCTGGGCGACAACTTCGTACAGGAGGGATTGGCCAACCGTATTACTCCTTTCACTACCAACGCTCCTGGAGCAAAGAACTTTGATACGGAGAAGACTTACAACAACGTGATGAAGAAGTTTAAGTTTGGTGGTGTTGACAAACCCGGCATCTATCTCGATGAAACCGTGATGCGTATGTGTTATACTCATCGCCGACTGTTGTCAATGCTTGCAATGAATCTGGTTCAGGAAGGCAAAGACAAGCTGGCTAAAGAAGTGCTTGACAAGTGCGAAAAGGCACTGCCCAGCTATAACATTCCTCACGACTACCAGAGTGGCTCGATGGATTTGGCAAAGGCTTACGCACTGACTGGTCAGACAAAGAAGGCACAAGACCTGATAGATCAGCTTTGGAAGAAGTCGGCAGAGTATATGCTATGGTACTGCTCACTCGACGGACAGCGATTTGAGAGTTCACAGCAAGACTGTCTGATGCACCTCTACATTCTGAACCAGATACTGAACCTGCAATCAGCAGTTGATGAGAAGAAGGCTCAGGAGAAGGAGAAGCAGTTCCAGACAATGAACAAGCTCTACGAAGCTAAGGGAGGTAATTACGGAGATTAAGATATGTTTATAGAGCAACCAGCAATATATCTTCGCTGGCTCTATCCAAGAGCATACTGGCGAATGGACCGTCACGAAAGATCAGTATACCTGACTTTCGATGATGGTCCCATACCAGAGGCTACTCCGTTTATTCTAGACACACTAAAGCAGTTTGGCGCACGAGCCACGTTCTTCATGGTAGGCGACAATGTACGCAAATATCCAGAACTGTACAAACGTATTCTGGCAGAAGGTCATCAAGTGGGTAATCATACCCATAACCATATAGGAGGACTGCGACACTCTGTAAAGGAATACAGCTATAACGTGGAAAAAGCAAACGCATATATCAAGAGTCACTACGTACGTCCGCCACACGGTTGGATGCGTATGGCGCAATATGCATGGTTGAGCAGAAAATACAAGATTGTAATGTGGGACCTGGTGACACGTGACTACTCAAAATGGATAACTGCCGAAGACGTGGTTAATAATATAAAGAGGTACACGCGTAATGGATCTATCATCACATTCCACGATTCGCTTAAGAGTATCGACAAACTTAAGACTGCGCTACCTGAAAGTCTACAATGGCTTAAAGACCAAGGCTATAGCTTTAGGATTTTCCCATAGTAAAACTTGAAATACTAGAACCCCCTAAAATAACAACAATAATGAAAAGATTACTAACAACATGCTTACTAACAGCAACATTCGTTATGACAACAAATGCACAACCACAGCTCCGTGCCGATAATATCGACGAGGTGCTCAAGGCAATGACCCTAGAAGAGAAAGCCAAACTACTAGTTGGCGGTGCTAACAATTTCTTCAGTGCCAACGCCGTAGTTGGTGGCGAGGCCGACCTAGTGGCAGGAGCAGCAGGAACATCACCTGCAATCCCACGACTGGGAATACCTGCTACAGTACTTACCGACGGACCTGCCGGAGTACGTATCGACCCAACCCGCAAGGGTACCACAAAGACTTATTATGCAACAGCATTCCCCATCGGCTCGTGTTTGGCTTCAACCTGGAACACAGACTTGGTGAGCAAGGTTGGTGAGGCTATCGGAAACGAGACCAAGGAGTATCGTTGCGACGTAATCCTGGGTCCTGGTATGAACCTGCATCGCAATCCACTCTGCGGACGTAACTTCGAATACTACTCTGAGGATCCATTGCTCACAGGTAAGATTGCAGCAGCATATATCAAAGGTGTGCAGAGTCAAGGAGCAGGCGTCAGTGCCAAGCACTTTGCAATCAACTCGCAAGAGACAGACCGCACTGCAGTAGATGAACGTGTATCACAGCGCGCAGCACGCGAACTATATCTGCGTGGATTCGAGATTGCTGTACGCGAGAGTAATCCATGGACTATCATGGCTTCATACAATCAGGTGAATGGTCAGTACTCGATGGGCAACCACGATCTGCTGACTAAGATTCTGCGTGAGGACTGGGGCTTTAAAGGAATTGTAATGACTGACTGGATTGGTATCCGCGAAGGGCTGACAACGATAAGCGAAGTACAAGCAGGAAACGACCTAATGGAACCAGGTCAGCCAGCACAGGTAAACGAGATTATCGAAGGCGTTAAGAGCGGAAAACTCAACATTGCAGATGTTGACCGCAATGTTCGTCGTATGCTCGAGTATATCGTTAAGACACCAAGCTTCCATAAGTATCCTGCATCAAACAATCCTGACTTCAAAACTCACGCAGCCATCACACGTCAGAGTGCCAACGAGGGTATTGTACTCCTAAAAAACAACGGGATACTGCCTTGGAAGAATGGTTCTATTAAGACCGTTGCACTGTTTGGCGAGAACTCATACGACTTCCTGAGTGGTGGTACTGGTTCTGGTTGCGTTCATCCACCATACGTTGTTGACATGCTGCAAGGACTGGAGAACGCTGGCATCAAGTCGAGCGCCACACTCACAGATATCTATCGCAAGTATATAGAGTTTGCAAAAGTTAAGTTCCAAGCCGAGCGCCATCCTGCCAAGTGGTATCAGATGGAATACTTCGGACAGCAGAAATATCCAGAAATCGCTATCGACCCAATCTGTATCAACAAGGAGGTGAACGCTGCTGATGCAGCAATCATCACCATTGGCCGTCAGGCTGGTGAGGGTGTTGACCGCAATCTGAATACAGAGTTCAACCTGATTCCAGAGGAGCGTGCTCTCATCACCGATGTGTGCAACGCATTCCACGCTGCAGGCAAGCCTGTTATCGTTATCATCAACTCAGGTAGCGTAGTCGAAACTGCATCATGGAGCGGATATCCCGATGCAATTCTATGTGCTTGGCAACCAGGTATGGAGGGTGGTAACTCTATCGCCGACCTGCTCACTGGTAAGGTTAATCCTTCAGGAAAGCTCACTATGACCTGGCCTATTGCAGCAACTGACCACGCTTCGACAAAGAACTTCCCTGGACAGATAGACGACTACTCGCTCCAGATGATGATTGGCAATAAGACTCCAATTCCTGGACACGCTTACACCAATCACGAGGAAGATATCTACGTGGGCTATCGCTACTTCGACACATTTGGACGCGATGTGGCATATCCATTCGGTTACGGACTGAGTTATACCACATTCAATTTTGCCAAGCCTGTAGTTAAGGCCAAGGGTAAGGATGCTGTAGAAGTAAGCGTCGTAGTAAAGAATACTGGTAGTGTAAGTGGTAAAGAGGTTGCTCAGGTTTATGTCCAGGCTCCTAACGGCAAACTCGAGAAGCCTGCACAGGAGTTGAAAGCATTTGCAAAGACAAAAGAGCTGCAGCCTGGTGAGAGTCAGACTCTGACAATGACAATCCCCGTTCGCAATCTTGCAAGTTTCGACGAGGCAAATAGTCAGTGGATCACAGAGGCTGGCAACTATACCTTCCGCATTGGTAATAGCAGTAGAGACATTGCTGCTACTGCGACACTGAAGATTGCTGAATACACAGAGAAGACCACCAACGCTCTTGCTCCACAGCACAAGCTCAACTTGCTGAAAAAGAACAAGTAACAAATATAGAAAATGAAAAAGGAACTACTACTAACTACTCTTGCCCTGCTATTATCAATAGCGGGGCAAGCACAAAATGTGCGAGAGACTATAAGACTGGATAAGGATTGGAAGTTTGCACTAGGACATGCTGGCGATCCTAAGAAGGACTTCGGATGTGGAACTGAGTACTTCAACTACCTGACCAAGGCAAACTCGATACACAACGTAGGACCATATAGCTCAAAGTTTGACGATTCTGCATGGCAGGAAGTACAAGTGCCACACGACTGGGTAACGACCCTCCCCTACGCCAAAGAAGCAAGTCATTCGCACGGATACAAAACTGTTGGATATAAGTATCCAGACACTAGCATAGGTTGGTATCGCAAAACGATAAATATCCCTGCCAATGACCTGGGCAAGCGATTGATGCTACGTTTCGATGGCATCTTCCGCAATGCCAGAGTATGGTTCAACGGTTTCTATATGGGAACAGAACCAAGCGGTTATGCCACTCAGCTTTACGACATCACACCTTATATAAAATATGGTGAGGACAATCTGATATGTGTTCGTGCAGACGCTACACTCGAAGAGGGTTGGTTCTATGAAGGAGCTGGAATATATAGAGATGTATGGCTGGAGAAGTCTGCCGAAGTAAGCGTTGTACCATTTGGAACTTTTGTATATGCAGAACTTAAAGACGCATATTCTGAAGCAAAGCTGAAGATAGAAACAGAGGTTAGTAATAGCAGTCTGAAGCCTCAGCTATGCGAAGTAGCCCAAAGACTTTTGGATGCTGACGGCAACGAGATAGCCCGCAGTACAGCTACCACATTGGGGCTAAAATCAAAAGAAACTGTTACTACAAAACAATCCATCAGTATTTCGAAGCCACACCTTTGGAGCACTACCGATCCCTATCTCTATAAGGTAGAGACGACAATTAGTCAGGATGGCAAAATCATCGATGTACACACCACTACCACAGGCATACGCGATATTGCCTTCAGTAGCAAAATAGGATTCCTGCTTAATGGTAAGTCACTGAAATTGAAAGGTGTAAACATGCATCAGGACCATGCTGGTGTAGGTTCTGCTATCCCTGATGCACTCCAGGCGTGGCGCATCAAACAACTAAAGAAGTTTGGCTGTAACGCATATCGTGCCTCACATAATCCCATGACGCCTGCCCTATTAGACATATGCGATCGCGAAGGCATCTTGGTAATCAATGAGAACAGACTGATGGGTATAAACGAGGAGCACCTGCGCCTGCTTGAACGCATGATAAAACGAGACAGAAATCACCCTTCTGTTATAATGTGGAGTGACGGCAACGAAGAATGGGGACTTGAGAACACCATACAAGGTACCCGCCTAGCTGAAGCTATGCGCGAATACACAAAACTATACGACCCAACCCGTCCAAGCACTGTAGCCAATGCTGGTGGTACAGAGCTAATCAAGGGACTTGATGTAGTGGGATTCAACTATATCGTACAGAATGATGTGGACAATCGTAAGAAGGCAAATCCGGATTGGATAATCGTGGGCACAGAAGAAACATCAGGATGCGGCACACGAGGTTGGTACTTCGACACACCAGAATATCCTGGCAGAATGATTAGCATAAACCGCACAGACAAGCCTGGTGTAGAGAATGTGATAGAACGCGGATGGAAGTTCTACGACGAGCGTCCATGGGCTGCAGGCCTGTTCTACTGGACAGGTTTTGACTATCGAGGCGAACCCAACCCACTGGAATACCCAGCTACTGATTCTGAATTCGGGATACTGGACTACTGCGGTTTCTGGAAAGACGAAGCCTGGTATCTGAAGTCGTGGTGGACAGACGAACCAACACTTCACATCTTCCCCCATTGGAACCTACAGGGCCATGAGGGCGAAGAGGTAGAATTGTGGGCATACAGCAACTGCGACGAAGTAGAATTGACCGTAAATGGCAAGAAACTAGGCAGACAGAAGATGCCAAAGAACGGACACCTGAAATGGAAAGCGACCTATCAGCCAGGAAAGGTTGTAGCAACAGGATACAAAAACGGCAAACGTATACTCACAGAAGTTATAGCTACCACCAAGCCTGCATACAAGACTGTACTAAAGGCAGACAAACAATCCATAGAAGCTGATGGACGCGACGTAGCTATTATCACCATCGAGGTACAAGACGAAAAAGGCCGCATTGTACCCAATGCGTGCCCTATGTTAAGATTCCAATTGGAAGGTGATGCCCGTATTATTGGTGCTGGTAATGGCGACCCAATGTATCTGGGCGAGGATCATCCCAAGAATCCGAACTGCAAAGAATTCTCGATACCAGCATTCAACGGCTTGGCCCAAATACTGGTCCAGAGTTATGATACACCATCAACCATCACACTTCGATGCCAGAGTGACGGACTGAAGACTGGAAACGTTGTTATTCAGTCTCTTCTTCGTTAGTCAGGATATCCGCAATCGGCAACTGGCGGTCAATCGCTGTATGGAAAGATATCAGCGTTTGACTGCTAGACAGACCGAGCGGTTGCAGTTTATCATGAATAATCGTCAGCAGGTGATGATTATTACGAGCATATAGCTTGATAAACATATCGAAATTACCTGTTGTGTAATGACACTCCACCACCTCAGGTATTTGCTTCAGACGATCCAGAACCTCATCAAAACGGGCGGGATCCTTAAGATTCAATCCGATATACGCACAAGTTTCGTAGCCGATCTTCTCAGGTTCAATTAGGAACTGTGAGCCTTTGAGCACACCCATGCTATTCAACTTCTGTATACGCTGGTGGATGGCAGCACCACTCACATTACAAGCACGGGCCACCTCCAGGAACGGAATTCTGGCATCTGCTGCTATCAGACTCAATATCTGTCTGTCGAGTTCGTCAATCTTAACCATAATAGTAGCTATTTTTTGATTTCAGTTGCACTATAATTAATCTTTAAGGCATAGGCTTGTTGAAGGTTGCGTTTCACCTCGCTCACCAAACCCATAGGAGCCTTCTTATCTACTCGCAGCGATACCGTAAGGCGCGACTGATTCTCGGCCGAGAGACCACTGCGTATATGTTCTATGCAGGCAGGAATATCAGCAGGAGCAACGATATTACCATTCATCTGAACCGCCCACTTATCATCCTGCTTTCCTATATAAATGTTTACCACAGCCTGCTTATTGGCCAATTTCTGCACCTCTACACCCGCAGGCACCTGCAAGCGAACCTTTACTTCATCGCTACGCATATGGGTAACAATCATGAAGAAAAAGAGCACAGTAAATATCAGATCAGGCATCGAGGCCACATTGAGCGATGGCACACTCCTGCGACTCTGATGAAACATACTCTTCATTGGCCTCATCGTGCACCTCCTTCCTGTATCGGCGCCTCGCTGATACGCTGTGGATAATACTCATTCATAGCTGTTCGCTCGTCGTTAGTACACTGGGCGTAACTATGACCATAATGCTTACGGGCATACTCCTCACGCAGTTCATGATAGGCACTTACTATAGCATCCTGCATACGGAAATATGCCTCATACGTGGTAGCAGGATCTGCCTGTATCGACACCACATGGCCTGTACGATTAACAAATGCCAGCGAACGCACTTCGGCTGTCAGTTGCTGATATGTAACAGTCTTGCCGTCACACGTCAACTGGTTATTCGCATCCAGCTTTACCTGCATCACATTGTCTCTATTAATATCCTTGGGCTGTTCGTGCTCCAATGGTGGTGGAGCCATCTGGCGCAGCAGTCCCTTCTCCGTGTCCATCGATGAGGTCACGAGGAAGAAAATCAACAGCATAAACGAGATGTCTGCAGTTGATGTAGTGTTCAGCTCAGGAATCTGCTGACGATAGCGCTTACGAAACATCCGATAATCAATATAATAGAGGTATAGATAAACATATCAGCTACTCTCAACCAGAAATGGTCTGAAAGCAATTGTCCATTCGAAGTGATAGGCTCTGTAGATCCAAACAGGAAAGTAGCCGCCATACATAGCACGAATCCTATAGCTACCACCCACCCTATCTTTCCTGCAGGCACGCCATTCACCACATCATCTCCCTTCCTGCGGAATCGCAATCCATGCCATACAGAATAAGCCGTCACAGCAATTGCAGCAGCCAATGTGATATACATCAGCCACAACATAACATCGGCAATTGCAGGCGAGATGAAGTTATTCATGATGTGCTTGTTTATATTCAGTTATCATATCGAGCAGTGTAATAGCAGCCTCTTCCATCTGAGCTGTCAGACGCTCAATCTTTGAGAGAATGTAACTATAGAACAGCTGCAGCACCAGTGCCACTACAATACCAAAGATGGTAGTGATAAGCGCCACCTTCATACCCCGTGCCACGATGGTAGGACCAATATCACCTACCTGCTGGATATTGTCGAACGCCATAACCATACCGATAACGGTGCCAAGGAATCCCAGCGAAGGAGCCATTGCGATGAAGAGCTTAATCCACGAGCAACCCTTCTCCAGGTTTGCTGTCTGCAGTCCGCCAAAGTTGGTAATACTACGCTCTACAGCATCTATAGGCTGTTTGATATGCAGCAGACCCTGATAGCACACTGATGCAACAGGTCCACGAGTATTCCTACATAGAGTCTTAGCACCCTCTACATCATCAGCTTTGAGTCGCTGGTCAATATCACCAAGCAACTTGTGGGTTTTAATCTCAGAAAGTGTAAGATAGATAATTCGCTCTATACAGAAGGCCAGTCCAAGCACAAGAGCCAAGGCTACGAGCGACATAAATGCCACGTTACCATCAACAAACTTGGTCTTCAGTTGCTTGTGGATACCACCATCTTCTCCGTCTACCTCGCCTACCAGTTCATCCATATCATCAGCCATCACAGCCATAGAGTCAACTGCCACAGTGTCTACAGGCGCAATAGAATCTACAGGCGCATTCTGGGCGAAACTAAGTAATCCTATCAGTGTGAATGAAAAAATAAAAATCAGCCGTTTCATATTGTTTGAAATTCCTGCGGAGAGAGGGGGATTCGAACCCCCGAAACGCTTTTGACGTTTACACGCTTTCCAGGCGTGCCTCTTCAGCCACTCGAGCACCTCTCCTATTGTTAAGTGGATGCAAAGGTAGTATATTTACCTCATAATCCACAGGTTAAGCACTTATATTTAATACTTTTTTGCAGTTATCATTAGTCTTCTGGGCCAGCTCTTCTTCGCTCACTCCATAAGCCTCTGCCAACCTCTTCAGCACGTACGCCACGTAGGCTGGTTCGTTCCTCTCGCCACGCTTAGGCACAGGTGTCATATAGGGCGAATCCGTTTCCAGCACTATGCGATCCAGAGGCACCACAGCAGGCAGAACTTCTGGCAGATGCGACTTCTTGAATGTAGACACGCCTCCGATGCCCAACACAAAGCGGTCGAACTGCAACAGTTCTTCAGCCTCGTGCTCATTGCCAGTGAAACAGTGGAACACGCCACCTGGAAGATCTTTCTGATACTCCTTGATGATTGCCACCATCTCGTTCTGAGCCTTACGGCAATGTATCATCAGTGGCAACTGCAGCTCTACCGCCCAGCGCACCTGCTCTTCGAAAGCCTCCAACTGCTCTTTCTCAAACTCACGACTCCAATAGTAGTCCAGACCTACCTCGCCTATTGCGATTACTTCAGGGGTGATAGCCGCCTTGATACGCTCCAACACCTCACGCCAGTCGGCCTTTACATCCTCTGGATGAAGTCCCAGCATAGGGTAACAGTAGTTGGGATAGCGATGGCATACGTCGATGACGGTATCAAGCGATTGCAGATTGATGCCAGGTATACCAATAGCAGCCACACCTGCCTCACGGGCTCTGGTGATGACTGCTTCAAGATCTTCTCTGAACTCTTCGCCGTCCAGATGACAGTGGGTATCTACGAACTGCATTAGCTCTGACGTTTCATCATATCAGCAGCGTACGCCTTCAATTCAGCCTTGCGCTCCTCGGATACATTAACCTTGGCAAGATAAACCAGACTCTCCTGATAGTACTGTTCCATCTTCTGCTCGCACAGTTTTCGGATACCTATCTCATTGTACAGGTTGGTTACTGCAGCCACCTTCTCGTTGCGGTCAAACTCCTTTGCCTCAACCCACTTGGTCAGTTCCTCGCGCTGTGCAGGTGTAGCACGGTTAAAGGCATTGATGAGCATATAGGTCTTCTTGTTCGATGTAATGTCGCCACCGATGTTCTTGCCGAACACAGCAGGATCGCCATATACATCCAGCAGATCGTCCTGAAGCTGGAATGCCAGTCCCAGTTTCTCGCCAAACTTATACAGGTTGTCCGTATCATCAGCCGATGCACCAGCCATGATAGCACCCACCTTACAAGCACATGCCAACAGCACGCTGGTCTTCAGGCGAATCATCTCTATATACTCATCCTCAGTCACATCGTTGCGAGTCTCAAACTCCACATCCAGCTGCTGTCCCTCACCTATCTCGAGTGTGGTCTGGATAAACACCTTGAACACATCAGGCAACTTAGTTGGGTCGCACTCCTCCACTCTCTCGAAAGCCTGAAGCAACATTGTGTCGCCCGACAGGATAGCACGATTGGCATCCCACTTCTTGTGCACCGTCTCATGACCTCTGCGCATATCAGCATTATCCATCAGGTCGTCGTGCAGCAGAGTAAAGTTATGATACGTCTCAAGTCCGATAGCCTGAGACATTATGCTCAGTGGGTCGTCCTTGTAAAGATTATACGACAACAACGTAAGCACCGGACGTACACGCTTTCCACCTATCGACAACACATACCTGATAGGATCGTACAACGAGGCTGGCTGGCGATCATAAACCAGATTGTCAAGAGCCTCATTCACCTTCTTTAGAAGTTCTTCTGATGTATACATATCGTTTTAAAAATTAAATACTACTGGTATGCAGACCATGGTTCTGCATGGTTTGGCATTCATCATACCCGCCTTCCACTGGGGCATCGTCTTCAGCACGCGCAGCACCTCCTGATCGCAGGCAGGCTCCAGTGGCTGCACCACTTGCAGGTCGCTTAGCGATCCATCTTTGTTAACAATGAACTGCGCCACCACCTTGCCCTTTATCTTGCGCTGCTGGGCCGAGGGGGGGTATTTCAGATTCTTTGTAAGCCATTTCATAAACTCAGCCGCTCCACCTGGGAACTGTGGCAAATCCTCCACCACACGGAAGTCTATCGGCTCATCATACATATCCACCACCTGGGGTTTCTCTTCTTCAGCCTTCAGGGTAGGTTCTTCTTCCTCTGTTTTCTGTTGCAGAATCGGCTCTGGTGGCAACTCCACATCGTTTTCCACCAGATGCAGTTGCTGTGACTCCTGCTTTTCCACCTTCTGCTCCTGAGGCATCATCATCGGCACCTCGTCCTTGTCGCGCTTCAGTGGCGACAGTTCCACCTCGGCCTCCAGGCTATCATCATCGTCAAAGAGAGTCCAGCCACTACTGCCGCTATTCCATTCCAGCAGCACAAACAGCGAGGCCAGCACCACAATCATTCCTAACAAGAACGATTGCGTGCGCTTTTGTTCCAAATCCGCCTCCTGACTCTTCTTTATTTCCATCACTTTTATTTTGCCTGCAAAGGTACTAATTTTCCCCGTCTCCACCAAACATATTCGATATAAAATCAGTTAATTTTTGGGAGCATTCACCGCTGGTGAGCGATAGCCGCTGTTGATCATGATAGGGTCATTACCCTCGCCATAGCGTTTATTCCACTCACTGCGAAGCATCTCCAGCCAGCCGCAGAGGCGCTTCAGATTTTCAATATGTACGTGCGAAGGGATATTGCCGTCCTGCGTTTTCGCACTTGTTTTGCAGAGCTCTCCGAGCGTAAAGTGCTCACTCAGATGTGCTTGTTTGTTTAATTCTACTTGTGCCATAATAACATTGTTTTTTTGAAATGACGCGCCGACGCGGGTACGCTCGACCTCTGGTCGCTTGCTACCAAAGGGACGCAAGAACGCCGACGCGCCTAATGATTGTTAAAGAATAATGGTTCCTGTTTTGTGGTACAGGGCTGGTGTCGTGCCGCGCTCCTCTCGAATTTTCTCTATCAGGTGGTCGCGAATCAGGCGGCTTACCTTACCTCTGGCCGATGAACTGCTGCAAAGGTTGAAGCAACGCATCACGTCCTCGTTGGTAAATTCCTCGGGCAGTCGACTAAAAGCTTCGAAGGTCTTCTGCTTACGCTTCACATTCACGCTAGCGTCTTTCAACTTGTTGTCGAAGTAGTTTTCAGCCATTGCGCCAAAGTAGTGGCGCTGACAGGCATACTGGATGTTCACAATCAATTCTGCGAGTTTCCAGTCCACATCGTCCGTCTCAAACTCGCCACACCAGTACTGACCATCCTGATGTAGTTGATCCCAATGGCGCATCACGATGAATGGTGCGGCGAAGTTCAGTCCATGATAGGCACAGCGTTTCAGTAGCATCTCGTCAGCCTTGCTGTCATTCTCCTTAGCATCTTCCATGCGTCGAGCGGTCCAGTCGTAGAGTTCATCCACAATCTTCTGCACACTTAGTTCACCCTTCATCTTGTCCAGTTTCTCAGCCCACTCTTTTAGACGCTCATCGCTAGCGTAGTCTACAAAACTCTCGCGACTCATCATCTCGAAGTTAGTGGCTGGCAAAGGAATACAGGTCAGGCGGGTTGCAAGTCCAGAACCAAAATTCTGCTCATTCACCATCTTTTTCAGGGCTATTGGCGTGCCAGTATAGATGTAGTTCCAGATCACATAGAACTCTTGGAACACGCTGTCTACATTGCTGTAAGCCTGACCGTCCTCCTCGTTGTGGAAAGCTTTCAATTGCAGTGCCTGCTTATCGATATACGAACCACCCTTTTGTAGCGATAGCGTATTGTCCAACTCTGTATCAAAGGTCAACATGTGCAACTGCATTGGTTCTCCATTCACCTCTTCTACTGCGTTCACCATGTCCTGAATAAACTGGGCATTCGAGGTTCGTGCAGGGTGAATTCGAACGACAACCTTTGGCTTCTTGGGCTTCTCCTTATTAGCACCCTTGGTGCGCATCTGCTCACGATAGGCGTTGATAGCATCCTTGCCTATCTTATCGGCAGCCACAATGGGCGAAGCAAGCAGTTTAAATAGCCTTGTGGCGAACGATTTACCACTTGCAGGGTCACCAATAATCAGCGTCGAGTTATTCAGCCTGCGCAACTCTTCTGGACGATGATAGAAGCGATAGGTACAGCGCGTCATCAGCGTCATCATCAGTCCGCCAGCCACAAACAGAGCAGCAGGATATTGGTTGTGCTTAAGTCCCTTGCAGATGTCCTTTATCAGTGGATATTCCTCGGATAGTACCTCAATCTCAGCACCCCACTCCCATAGCCAACGACTCATATCATCATCCTTTAGCGTCACTGCCGCCGTCTGCGTTTTCGTGATTTCCTGATACGTCTTGCCACATGACTCCTGAATCGCGGCGAGCATCGCCTTTGAGGGCAGAGAAGAAACATATTTCTTTTCTTTCTCAGCAATACAACTGGCGGCTGACTCCACTGTCTGTGCCACATCTTCGTTTCGCTCGTCGATGATTTCCTGTACCCACGACTGGCTCTCAACCACGCGCTGCACTTTAGCTTTGTCCTTATCAAGCATAAGCATAAGATCGGTGGCCAGTTTAAGACTTTCATTGTGGCGGTTGCTGTCGGCTTCGCAGGGCAGTTTGGCTGCATAGCGAGCATCAATAATACGCTGTATATCATATCCGCGCCACATTATCGGTACTGGCTCAGCGTCCACTTGGCCGCCATTCTCACTCCCTTGGTTAGCATCCTGGCCGGCCATAGTAGCAGGTACAGAGCGGTTAGCACCAGCAGCACTATCATCAGCAGCGAATTGATGATGCAGCGGCTGCGTTTTCTTGTCACGATACATGGGAGTGTACTCCTTGTCAAAATCTTTGTCATAATAATTAAAAAGTCGTTCTTCGTCAATAAACAGAATTTCATCTTCCTTGGGAGCGAATGAATTTCGAGTAGCGTCGATCGTACTTTGGTCTGGCGCATAGCCCAGCACGGCCGCAAACGATATTTGCTGATCAGCCAGGTTGCCTATCTGCTTGTCGGCAATAAATATGATGCGTATGCCGTGACCGCTGCTGGTAATGTGCACCAATACCACACGCGCCATCAACTGCTCGCACTTCTGCAGTTTCTCCCATACCTCCATGGGATTGTCTACATGGTCGATATCGAGCATCACCAGACCGTTCAGGTGGCAGCCTTTCAGCACTCGCCTTGGGCCCTTCTTGCCTTTCACAGTAGCCTCGTCAAACTGGTAGCAGCAGAACTGGAATGCCGTCAGCGATTTCTTCAGGTCGTCGGCCCATGCCAACAGTTTCTTGTCGAGCGGCTTGTTCTGCCACTTCTCCTTGCTGGTCTTGGTCTTAAAGCTGCGCAGCATCTTCATGTCAAACTTCTGATAGTCAGCGTGCTCTGCCCACTTTATAAGCGTAGCTTCATCCTGAGCATCTACAGCACGCATTATCTCCCTGCGAGTGTCGATATTAAATGCAGTCGACGATTTACGAATCTCCCTCCAGAAGTCCTTTTTGGTGCACTCTGCCACAAAAAGGCTCTTAGTATCTTTCTGATATGTAAACATACTTCCTACTGCTTTTTATTAAACACTCTCTATGATATAATTCTCTATCAGGGCCTGCTTTGCCAGTTCGTTCTCCTGATCCATTATCTCCAGCTGCTCCTCGAGCGTCAAGTCGTTTGGCATACTTGTATAGCGTTTCTTACGATTTACCGATACCTTTACCCATCCCCAAGGTGTTTTCTTAATCAGCACATCCTTATGACGTGTCTGTGGCTGACGATTGTACGCCTTAAAGGTTAGTCTACGTGTGTTCTTGTCGATAAACATAACACCTTCTACTCTCTTGCCATCCATGAGTCGTAGCATCAACTCAAAGGCATTCAATACAAATACATATTTTTTCATAACTTGTCGAATTAATGAGCATTGGAATTGCGGGGTTTTAGTTTGAGCTCAATTCGTACGTACACATTTCCTCGCTCATCCTCCGACTCGGTTATACTTAATGTTTAATGTATAATGCTTAATGTTTAATGTATTTCGGTCCGTAGCGTCGAACCATATACTTCATGTGGCCAGCAAACATCAGCTGCGGCATATCGTCCTTCAGCATCTTGCACAGAGTCTTGTAATGCTGCGTTGCCATGGCACTCTTAAACTCCATCTTGTGGCCTGTCATCACATACACCACCAGTGCGTATGCCATCGCTGCGCGATCCAGCGGATGATAAAACTCGAGTGCTTTTTCCACCTGCAGGCGACTCTCCTCAGTCATCCACATTTCCAGCAGCTTCATCATCATCTTTGTGGCTATAGTGGTCTCCCAGCTACCAATCGACTCTTCGCCGTCGGTCTTCTCAATCCATGGAGCCAGATACTGCAGCACCTTACTTACTTCATTGTTCTCGTTGATTTTTTGATAAATTGTATTCATATATTTTAAATTTGATTTCGATTGCAAAATTATAGACTATTTTTCTTCTAAAAAAGACTTTATGAGGCATGTCCTAGCTATTGTCCAGCCTTCGCCCCTATTTGTCCAGTCCGTTGTCCATCTACACCCTTCTGCCCTGTCTCATAGCACTCTGAAACTGTCTAAATACGTTTTTCCGTCGAAGTATTTCAGTAGGGTCAGTAGTGTCAGTAAACTCCCAGTCAGGATACTTGCCCAACACTCTGCCATACCATGCGCTAAGCGTAGAGCGACTAGGTACATTCTTAATGCCAAGTCCATACAAATAGTTCATAAACGACTGTGGCGAGCGAAAGGCCCCCAGACCATCTATCATGCCATCACCTATGGCTACCATAATCCAAGTATAGTCGAAGGGATTGCGCAGAGCACCGTTACGCTGCAATACATTCAAGGCTAGAGCTACGCGATGATCAATATCGCTCAAGCCATCATCATCAAGCGGTTGCTCTTCACGTTTTACTATCTCTACCTCCGGCATGTGGTCTGCAAGATTTTCAACTAGTGCCACCATCGTATCTGGCACTCTAAGTGTAATCTCTGTCATTATTCCAAGTGATTGTGGAGATGTATGTGTGGATGACGCGCGTTTTTGTTTCTCATGAGAAACATCCCACAACAACTCGGATTCTACATTAGTTTACTTCTTGATTCGTTTATGCATCATTTCACAAACAGTTGCTACCAGTGCCACCATATCAGGATGGAAGGCCTTAGGCCCATAGATTATGTGCGTGCTCACATTGGAGTTCATACTCACATTAATAAGGTTCCAAAACGTCAGGCGGTCAACAAGGTTCAAACGTGACACCTGTCGTACCAAAGTTTCTGTAAACTCCTTACCACACAAATCCTCTGTCACCTCCATTGTGACCAGTGCTCCAATCAGAGCCTTTTCAGTTGTTTTGTCGAAAGTTACTTCTTTCATTGTTATTTTTGTTTTAATAATAAATAATGTGGCTGTTGTTGTCAGCCGAGTGCTCCAATGAAAGATTGCTCCAACAAAAGAAGCACCCGCAAGAACGGACTTTCCGTCTTACGGGTGCAAAATTACAACGTTTTCGTGGGGCGGTTCGTAAACCCTATGTAAACCCTACGATGATTTTTATATCAACTTTTTCAATTCCTCTATGTCCGGCAAAGCTTTTCTCAAATTATCAGGCATGTCGTCAGCCGTCTTATAGGTAGCCACCCCCATGGGTTTCGAATAGTCGCGAATCATAAATTCCACATATTCACGATTCGCCGACTTACATAGCACAATTCCTATACTCGGATTCTCGTGTGCCTTTTTCACTTTCTTGTCAAGGATTGACATATATCCCATCAACTGACCTAAATAGCTAGTTTTAAATTCTCCCATCTTTAACTCAATCACCACCATGGCGTTCAGTTCACGGTTAAAGAACAGTAAATCGGGGAATTGCTCAATGCCATATACCTCCAACAATTTCTGATTTCCCATGAAGGTAAAATCATCACCCAGCGTCATGATGAAATTTTTTACTTTGTTTACAATCTCCTTCTCTATCATGCGCTCGTCCACGTCATTCTTATCGCGCACACCAATCTCCTCCACATTGATATAGTCCAACAGATAAGAATCCTTAAACATCGTCACAGCCTTACGCATCTGCACGGGGTCGTGTATAGTCTGGCAGAAATTGCTTGGCATCAACTTCTGGTCCTTATATGGGTTATTCTTTATAAACGCAGGAAGGTCATCAGATGCAATGTTTTCTTCTACAGCCCTATGTATATAGTAATATCTTGCACTCATATCCTTTGCGCCTTCAATGATTCTGATGTGGTGGGTAAATGGAAGACGGAAGAAATCCTCTATAGGAAAGTCTTTTATGTCATTTATACTGATGGCGTGATAGATATCTATTTGCTGGCCGTTTTCCAAATCGGCAATTGCAATTGTCGAATTTGGATTTTCAGTTTCGGCAATTGCAATTGTCGAATTTGGATTCTGCACATCAAGCATATTCCAATTCTCATAAAACTTGCGCATATTCTTCATACTCGAAGCCGAATAGCCTCTCAGTCCTGGCAGTTCCCTGCGTAGCTGATTGCTGATTGTTTCCAAGGCACTAGTACCCCACGCATCCTTTCGCGAGTGCTGTGACACGTACTTGCCAATGCCAAAATATACAGCCAACTGTATTCGGTTAACACCTTTGCATGCCTCATATTGTCCTTGCAGGATGGCTGCTTTTATGTCTGCTACCGCCTGTCTAATTTCCTGAGTCATCTTTATATCTTTATTCTCTTCCATGTCTAATCCTCAATATTACTCATTAATTCAAAAATCTTACGATGATTTCTAATCTATTTCAACTATCAATCCCAAATCCAATCCCTCATTTATCTCCATTATCTGCGCATACTTCTTTTTCGTATCAGAGCATGTATTGACATAGAGACCATTGCCTACATCCTTGTAAGAGTTCATATAGATCGGGTTAAGATTTGAAGTTACCAAATTGTCGTTACAAATTATAATATTCAAGTCTCTTACTCTTTCAGGTCCTGCAAAGATAACTACATCTACCAAAGTTTGCATTACTTTCGAGTGATTAGATATATGACCATCAGGGTATTGAACGCATATTTTCTGCCTCGATTGTTTTGGCACTCTTACCTCCTCAGGAATAACACCATCCTCATTGCATTTTGACCATTCTATATTATTAAGCAACTTACCCCAATCCTTCAACTGCATTTTTGGATATCTACCAGCATAGAAGTCACCAATAATATTGTAACATGCAGACTGCGAGGGGTACTCCGTGTCAAGATATGGACGAAGTAGTTTCAGTAGTTCAGGATTCATCAACTTCGTGAGATTACCATGCACATCTTCATAAGCAGATTCCCAATCTTTTGTAGAATCATTTTGTTCTTCGTTATGTGTAGTCTCTGTCGCAATTTCTTGTTGTTCATCTTCTTCAATCTCTTGCTGCTCAGGTATTTCCCCATAAGCCATATCTTCTTGAAGTTTCTGTAAGAAACCAATATATGCAGTAAAGGCAACAGGATAGACATTACCCCATTTCTCCTTAAACTCATTTACGTCATCAAGATTAAAGAACTCGACAGCAGCATCCTGATACTCGCTCAGGGAATCATGAGCAAGGAACACCTTTCTATGCAGCGAAATGAGATTACTGTTTATAAGACGCTTCACTGCTTGACAAAGTCTTTCGACCTCTGATGAGAGTACTCCTGCTTTTAACAGGAACTTTGCATATTCATCTAATCTTTTAGTATTGGTCAGTTCTTTATACGCTGCGTTAGCATCGCTCCTTCGTTTTGATCCCATAGCTACATAATCAGAACTATCAGGAAAGAACTGTTCCAAATTAGATAAAACATCAACAAGACGATCGTACGGAAACACGAGTACCTTTAGATCATTATTCAATGTCATTGACTTAATCTCGCCAGTCCTGCCCACTTCTTGCTGTAGCGAAAGTCTCGAATATAGTGAAGGACTGCTGGCCGTACCGATTCTCTGTTTCACCTGACGAGGATTCCATGTCGCATACACATCATTGTCAGAATCATACCCTAACAATATAAACATTGCGGGTGATTCCTTTATTTCATTTAGAATATCTACGCCAGTTAGTTGTGCTCTCCATACATCAGGATTCCCAAGATATGCATAAGAGAGGTTTTTTATGTAGACGTAACACTCCACACCATTAAAAATGATATGTGCAGGATTCTTCAGCCCATCATCCAGTCTCTTATATGTACCAGAATCTTTGATTGAATCTTCGAATATCTCTCTTAAAACCTTTCCACTTATCTTCGCCATACTTACTTTCTGAATATGCTGTTGAATAATGGACTATCTGTAACAGAGAATGGAGACTCAGGACTCTGAACGTCAACCACTCCTGTCAAGTCGCTGTTAAAACCTACGCTCGAAACACCTTGCATAATCCCATCCTTGCTGATGCCAGGCACTTCATTGGCATCATAAAATCGAAGGGTATCTGATGCTTCCACGTAGTCAAAGAATACATTTTCCAACTTGTGCATGTCTGTTCCTATCGTTTCTGCTATGACTTTATATAAGTGCATTCGAGCATCGATAGAAGTTACCCTCGAACAAATCTTATCATAGAGTTCGCGTACAGACATACCTCCATTTCCATGACCAGATTCCCTAACGATAATTGATGCTATCAGCAACCTTGAATTACGTGAAGGGTTCAACTGATCTAACGAGAAATGGTGCTTGCGCTCTTCGCCAGATGTACTTTTTACCTCCACCTTGTCGCGCCCCAAGGTGAAATCATATTTTGATGTTGGTGATTCGTGCCAGGCATTTATGACCGCTTCTGGCACCAAACTACGCTCGATAACCAATAACTCCGCCCACAATCCTTGAATCTGCTTGCGTGGAGGGCACGACATGGCTGAGAATATCGAAATTAAATTCTCCACCTCAATGGCTATCTCTCGTTTGGACGGCATTTCAGGCAGTCGTAGAAGCATCATCAACACAATATCGATAAATTCTGATTGTAGGGTCATATCTAAAGAGCGAAGCGTAATGACCGTATATAAGTGAGGTGTCTCAGAATCATTATCGTCAATGAAGGTACACGATAGATTGTATTCGACAGAAAGAATCTCCAGCGTTGTATTCTTGGTAGAAGACGCTGTATCATTCGTACAAATAAAGAACTTGGGATAGCCTTCTACAGACACACCCACCTTATGTAACATGTCCTCCAAAGGAATGACAGTAAACTCTCTTCCCTCAGACTGGCTCTCTCGAAGGGCTTTTAATTGTTCATACAATTCTCTTCTCTGCATAGTCTGTCTCTTTAGTAGTTATCGTTATCATTCTCATCCTCATCCTCCTGCAAAGTCTTCTCACTTTCACAGTAGGTGATAGCCAAATGCTCTGGATAGTTAATAGCCAATGTATATGCTTCGTGAGGGAAACCTAATTCTGTGCCATCCAAGTAGATATGGTGCAATTGGATTGAAATAGAGTCATCGCCACTAATATTCCTGTCGCCTGGATAATTTGTTGAATCACCAGCGGAACTAGGACCAGCAAACAAATCTGTGTTCTCAGCTAGCCGTAATGTATTCTTGTCAAATGAACGATGACGAATACCAGCATTGAATGCCATCTGTATGAAATAGACATATTTCAAAGCGTCTGGATTATCAGAACCTGATAGATAGCGCAGGTATCTGATAGTAGCGGCCTTGCGAGCTGCATCCTGATAATTACCAAAGCGGAAAGAGTCTAAGAACTCAATAGCATCTTCAACTGGCAGTTTCATCCACCTATGGGTACGGTCTGCTGTCGTGTATTCATTGTGAACAACAAAGTCATTTTCATGCACAGTTAAGAATGCATTAACAACCTTATCATTTGCTTCGATACGCTCTTTGCTCTCAAACGCCTGCATTCCATGCATACCTTTCAACTTGGTGTTGACCACAGAAATAGGCAGCACATTAGAACGTGTTGGCTTTAGGCGTGGTGACAGAAGTATTTTTCGTTCTGCTTGTGCCAGCGTATCACATGATGCCAATGTAGAGCGAAGTTCCTCTTCATGGGTGATGTATTCCATATAGTCAGCGACTGACCATGAGGGCAAAAACACTCTACAAGACTTGATGTAATCATCCTTATAACCAAAGAAACGGCATCTTTGCTGAATGGTATCTGCATTAGATGGACCTTTGGTATATCTGGGCATATAGGTGGTAGCCAATTTTTCGACTGTAAAACCACGATTCAGCATTTCTGCACCCACGAGAATGTGCATACTATAGCGATTCCAATCAATCTCTGTTTCTGCCTCTGCATCAGTATTGACAAGGTATGTCTTATAATCGTTCAGAACATCAGGAATGAATTTCTTGATTTCGTCAAACGATGGTCTTTCATATTCATCGTAGAACCCAACAGCCATCTGGTAAAGTTCCTCGAAACGAGTCATCATTTCCTCCTTATCGATTTCTCCATCTGGCTTGCGAAGGAGTTTGCGCCATTTCTTCAGTTCTGCATCAATCCAGTCTTTAAACTTCTTGTTCCACTGCTTCGTATTGTCTGGGTGTACCATCATTGACAGGTATTCCACATCATCAATACGCAGACACTTAACGACAATAGCAACTGCCAATATGTGAAGCATCAAAGCGTCCTTTAGCGATTGTGGCATTCGTTTAAGCGGATTCTCCTTCTTGTGGAAAACTTCAGCATCTGGAATATTGAGCACAAGAGCACCATTGAATAAATCATGGTTCTGACCCTTGCCGAAATAAAGTTTGCCGCCAATATAACCTTCGCCTGGAGTCAGAAGCGTATGACTCTTTGGCGACAAAAGGTCTTGCATACTTATAAGAATGTTTGCCTGTGGCGTAGCCGTATATTGAATGTACGTATTCCCTGGCAGAACAGCTCTCATCTTCAGGATTGATTCATAAGTTTTAGATTGCTGTTCTTCTTCTGTTAATCCATCAGCATCCCTTTTGCTATTCTTACGACCATAGCTGTTAAGCGAAGCCTGATCTGCTTCATCGTCAATGATTAGGACTGTTTCGCCCTCCATTGCATCCTTGAAATCAGGGTCTGTAAGTATCTGAACCAACTTATCAATATGCTTCCAATGCTTCAGGATTGGGATAAGAATAATAGGATGGCTCGACAAGAATAGATGACCTGCAATTTGCTCAGCCTCGTCAGGGTTGGGGTCCTTATGCAGACGATAGAAGTCTTTGTTCTGACCATTCTTTCCTATCAAGTCTTTCTCCAGTCGCTGGGCTGTCTGGTTCAACAAGTTATTCTTCGTGCCTGCCAGATAGATGACGACGCGATAGCCATTGTCGAGTGCCAATGCTGTTAAGCCAGTAAACGACATGGTTTTTCCACTTTGCACATAACCAACCACAAGGTGTGTGGTTTCAGGATTCTGCGTAGCATTATGGGGGTTGCAATGCGAAAGAATATGCATCGTCTCTTCACGCAGATTAGCAGCACCAAGTGTGGTAATACCTTTGCGTTTATAGCTGCCATCAGGTTTCACGCCTTGTTTCTGTGATTCAACAAAGGCATTAAAATGCTCTCCCATCTGAACCTCGTTAAGCACAGAGGGCTGGTAGCTCCCATTTGGAGTAGTTGTATTGTTGATGATAATCTTCTGCATAGTCCTTATACCTTTGTTTTGAGAATTAACTGATTGAAGTTTTCAAGCATTTCGCCAGTAGAGTCATTGCCTTTCTTTTGAGCAATGTATTTTGCAATAGCTATTGTTTTTATTAATGCAATCATTGCAGGTGTGGGATTGCCAAACTGACTAAAATATGCATGATGCGTATTAATGTTGCAAATAATAGTGTTCTCAGCATCCTTATCCAACGCTATCCATACTAAATCTTTACCAGAGTCAACAAACTGTACTTTCAGCGTATACTGCACCCCATTAATGACATACGTATCGTTATACTGGTCTATAACTGTTGGCTCAGATGGGAACAATGGCGCAACTTCAATTGTGGGTGCTGGCTGTGGCTGCGTTGTAAATTCTATCTTTTCATTCTTCTCTCTCGAGGTATTGTGACCTCTCACAATCTTCTTAACAAACTTAACCCTCTCGTCCTCACGATAGTTTTCTGCCTGAGTATATAGATCGAAGTTTTTGGTATGAATTTCACTTTTCAAAGCATCCATAAGCATTTCGAGATTTTCGCGATCTTGAATATCATTTTTATTGAATGCCACATCAAAGCCCTCTAACTCCAATTCTCCAAACATACGCTTATAGCGCGGGCTACCGACGTTACCGAAAAGGACCTTTGGCAAATATCTACCATCTGTCTCTGCGCCAACTACGACTCGGCCTCTTCGCAAAAGAGCTAAACCATTCTTGTTGTTCTGCATAGTATTCAACAATGCTATAAAGCCTTTTGCATGATACTTTCCAAAATTAAAATTAATATCTTTTCGCCAATATATTTTCTCACCTTCTGGCTGGCCCGCTTTTTTATGGAAGGGAGCCGTTAGTACGAGAGGATCTTCGAATTTGAGTTTAGTATCATTTACTATCAAATCAATACTCGCTAGCTCGTCCTTTATCTTTTGTATACTTTTAATTGACGGAACGTTTTTGGTGGCTGAAGTGATATTTACTATAGTATAGTGCTCGTTAATATCTTCTTCCCTATGTGTGACAGGTAAAGATTTTAGTTCATTTGCCATCACACTGTTAAGGTCAAAGACTATTTTTCTTGTTACATTTTCACCAATGGCAGTACTCTCTACACTCCATTCTTCACCAAGCCATAAAGCAGCTGTCTTCATACCCATACCAAACTCGTTTAAACCAGTATTATCGTCTGGAGTATGTGCCAACTTAAAAGCTCTGACAAAATTGTCTTTACCAATACCACCCGCATTATCCCTGATAGTTACTCTCGATGCTCGATTGTCATCTTCAGGGTCCCACTCAAAAGTTATCTCAACCTCCAGTTTGTAGTTTTGGTCTTGCGCAAGCAACTCTTCCTTGTTATCAATATATGATTGGATAGCATTGTCAACAAACTCAGCCAATACATGTGATGGGGTATTAGTGATGTCAGAAATACGACCATACATATTTGCACCTATCGTAATATCGACAGTCGCGATGCTGGTTTCTTGACTTGTTTCCATAAAATCTACTTCCTTCATTCTTCTATTATTAGATTCTTTGCGATATGTTTTACTATTGTCACATTTACAGCATTGCCCAATGCCTCAAAAGAGCGTGTCACAGATAGTGAAAAAGTCTCATTTTCAAATTTCAATCTCTTCATGCCCTGCAGTTTGGCAGCTTCCCATCGTGTCATATAACGACCATGATCAGGCTCACCTGGTTGCAGCGTCCCAAGTGGTAACTTTACCCAGGGGAATATTGGGATTTGAGTTCCAACAAGATTCAATGCTGGCGAGAAAGTAGGCAACTTCACTCGAATGCCGGAAGCCCTGAATTGAATAATTTTATCTTCAAGAGTTGGTATAGCATCATCTCCGCAATTCCATTCCATCTTCAAGTGGCTGTTCTCAAAATGCCTTACCTTAGCAATCCATTGGTCAAGCCATTCTTTATTCTTTTGATAGAATTCACGGTTCTGCTTAATATATTTGATCTTCCAGTCAGGAAAAGTCTTACTCTTGTTAGTTTGAGCATAGATAGGCAGACGCTCAAGACATTTTGCTTTATTCGTTCCATCTACCTCTATTCCAAGGTGACCATGTTTGCCTTTCAGTTGATTGGCGGTTTGGAAAGCAGGTGCTTTATCTATGTAGTCATAATCTGCGCCAAATTCCATTGCCCAAATAGGGAAGCGTGGTATGTGTTGCCCATGAGCAATAGTCTGGTCAATGAATTCCTGCCATATTGCCAACTGCTCACGAGTTTCAGGCTTCAATTTAATGTAGTCTGGGTCGGATTCGTCAATAATTTGTTTTATATCACTTTTACACGGTCTTGATGTCAGCGGGAACTTAAAATAATTTAGGTCGCCATATTGGCGGTATCTACAAACAATGTAAATACGACGGCGATGCTGAGGAATACCCCACTCATGTGGAGAGAGAATAGCAGGTTCTGCTACTTCATAGTCAAGATCATCAAGCATTTGTCGTATTGTTCTCCATGTATTGCCCCCATCGTGACCTTTCAAGTTGGAAACATTTTCGAGGATGACATATTGGGGATGGTGATACTCCAATATTTTGCAGATGTATGTAAACAGATTGCCTCTGTCTTTCTCATCGTTAAAACCTTGACGCTTACCTGCTTGGCTAAAGGGTTGACATGGAAATCCTGCACATAGAATATCATGCGCAGGAATATCTTTAGGTTGAATTTTGGTAATATCTCCTTCTATGCGAGTGCCAGGAAAGTTTACATGATATAATTTACGCAAATCTTCACGTAGTTCAGAGGCGAACACGCATTCATGTCCCAATTCGCTTAAAGCGAAATGGAATCCCCCCAACCCAGCAAACAGATCTATAAACCGTGGCATATTATCGTTTTATTTCTTTTTTATATTTACTTTGCCGCAAAAGTAGTCAAAAAATCCCTGAATAAAGAGCTTTTACAGAGAAAAATAACTATTTGCTATTAAAAATCTCCGTCATGCATGTTAGCATATCATTAAATATCTTTTGATGCTTTTCTAACGCGGTGCTATCTGATAACGAACGAGAGAGATCTTTGTCATAGGTTGACAAGTCTATATTTAGGGCCCTGCCAATGGTGGAAAAAACAATTTTCTTCTGAACCTTATTACCTGCCTCATCAGTAAAGAATCCTAGTTCATATAGAGTATTGGTTACTCTGATAAAGTCAAGTTTGGTACCTTTGCGACTATTTAGATAAACCACGCTCTTCTCCTTTGTAGCATCACCATCTTTTACAACAATAGATTCCAATGGCAGTATCACTTTCTCTATTTCTTTCTTGCAACGTGCCAACTGTTCATCATTACGTTCGTATTTTTCAATGAGCGTTGCAACGTATTCGAGTGTCCAGTATTGTAGGATGTCGTTATCAAAATGCAGTGAACGAATGTATTTTCTTGCTGCTGATATACTTTGTTTGCACAAACGGATTTGATCATATATTTCATACGCCCTGTTGAAATATTGCAATATCACAGCCTCATCGTCAGCTAGATAACCTCCAGATGTCAGGAGGTCATAGTGTTCATAGTTCTGCTCATCGTTCAAATATTCATCGAGATTTTTCTTGGGATAATCGTCACGATACCTTTTGATAGCCTTGTTAATACGTCGCTCATCTGGCAAACAATCTATTGGGTTATTCTTGCGTTTTGAATTCTGCTCAGTTCCAAGCAAAAAGTACAGATAGCCGAAAGATTCGTCTTCTGCAATCGCTTTGAATAATTCTTCTCGTACCCCAGCACTTATGTCCTTGGGTATTTCGTTTTCCAACTCTTCAAGCACAGGCTTACCCTTTTGCATGGCATTGCCCTGCTCAAAGAGTTCCATTCTCAAAAGATAGTCCTGACGACGAATGTCGGCTGATAGTATTTTGTTGAAGTATTCGTCTGTTGCTTTTTTACTGTTGCGAATCGGCATGAGGTCATCTATTGCCTTAGTGACCTCAACCAAATGTTTGATGTTATCTGAATTCTGTGCTATATATTCTTTTGCTCTCATTTTTATTAATCAATTCTCCAAATGTTGTGATGTAGGGCGCATAGCGCTCTTTCAGTTTAATTTTATCCTTATCAATGCCTACTTCTTTCAACTTGTATTTGGCTGAAGCATCAAAACCAACGCCAATGTAAGTTTCTCCTGACGGATCAAAGCCTAGGCGCTTAATGTAGTCTTTGCCATAGTAACGTGGCTCGATATCTGTTATTTCATACAGATGTATCCTGTCATTAGAATGAAGCAGCAACAACCTAGGTAAGGGCAAGAAATCTTCGATGCTCATGGCACCTTTTCGACCATCAGCTCTTACGTAATAGAAACCTTGGTGAGTGATAATCTTCCAATGGGGATAGCCCTTGTAGAAACCAACCAGCACACGATCTTCTGGTTTGATGTCGCCACGTTGCAGTTTTCGTTCAGAGGTAGCTTTCTCAATGGCATCTTTGATAGATATTGCCAAAATCTCAGCCATCCTTACTGGCACAGCATTGCCTATCATCTTGTAGGCATCTATGATGTTAGGACAGTCTATCTCAAAGTTGTCTGGAAAGGTCTGTATTCTGGCACATTCGCGCACTGTCAAACGTCTGTATTCATAATACTTACCCTTGATAAACGACCAATCCTCGTGGGCATTGTAAATCATACTTGGCGAGGATGGATGCAGGGGTATGTTGTAACCTGTAGCATGGATAGTGAATGATGGCATATCCCAGTTGCGGCGGCGATTTCCACGATAATAATGTGGCCCAAACTTGCCGTTGAAATAGCTGTTGCTATCAGTCATCGCCTCGTTCTCTTCACATGGAATGGGTGTTGCCGTAATGTCGCCTATGGAATCCTTTAGCGTCAATGTCTTATTAGCTGAAGGCTGAGGGAAATGGTAGTCAATTCCCAAGTCGTGACGGAAACCAACTAGGAACACACGTTCACGATTCTGAGGAACCTCATAGTCAACAGCGTCGAGCAAACGGTATTTCACATCATAGCCAATCTCGTTCAACTGAGCAAGGAAGTATTCAAAGACATCCTTGAACTTTTCATCGAGCAACCCCTTGACATTCTCAATTACAAAGAACTTGGGCATCTTTGCCCTAATCATGCTAATATAGGTAAGAAACAACTGACCTCGCTTATCGCCAAGTCCCTGTTGTCTGCCTGCCACACTCCAAGCCTGACAAGGAGGGCCACCAATGAAACCATCACAACCTGGCACATCTTTGGGGTCAACCTTGTTGATATCACCTTTGCAAAGAATGGTTGAAGGATGATTCTTCTCGTATGTAGCATGAACACTTGGTTCAAACTCGTTTGCCCACACAATCCTATATCCTGCCCTTTCAAAACCAAGGTCAAGACCTCCGCAACCAGCGAAGAAAGAAACTACTTTCATTTCTTCACCTCAATCCAAAAACACCCAACTATTTGCTATATCAGATATCTTGTCACAATCTGACTCCGGGTTACCATTATCACCTGTGCGTACCAAATCCTTCAAAGGATATAATTCTGTAGTTTTGCCAATCTTTATGGTTTCTTTTGCATCGGCTTTAAGGCTTATTTTCCCACAACGACGACAGATTGCAAGGACATCATCCTCGTTATACATCTGTTTGATGTAGTCATCAACAATGTCTGTAATACGCATCTCAAGTGCGTGTATATCTTGTATGCTACTCATTTACTAGTATATTATTTAATCTGCTACAAAGGTACAAAAAATATACTAGAGAAAAAACAGTTATGTGGTTTTTTACACATTATTTAATAAATAAATGTCTTTTCAATACTCATACCATCTACTAACGACGTCATTAGGGGCATAACCTTGCTTACCGAAGAAGAGGAGGATAAAACTAGCCGCGTCGGCGTTTAGGCGCGTCGGCGTTACATTTGGATTTTGCATGTAGTAGCAGCATGGAGGAATATATTCTATTTAAATTATTATATATTATAATATATAATAATTATATATAATAGATTTATAGATCAGCGCACCTATCGATTTTCCAAAAGACGCACCTAAACGCCTAAACGGCGACGCGCCTAGAAGTGGATGTGAATGGGGGATGCCTAGACCTCCAATAAAAAATCATATTTCTCGAAAATAATTGGGGGAAACTATTGTTTTGCTTTGAAAATTTTCGTACCTTTGCACTGTCAAAATGAGAATCGCAGAGGCGGGCCTTTAATGATAAAAATTGCGAGGATTAAATCTAGAAATTGCGCAAGTTAAATCTAGCAATTGCAAACATTAATAGTGGCCGCAGAAGCGATAAACAGACGACAAAGAGAGAACTACGAAATTATTAAACATTAAACATTAACCATTAAACATTAAAATTATGGCGATTAAAGTAATTGCACAGCGCCGAGTGCTTAAGATCGGCAACAAACCTGGGGCTAAGAAATTCGTGATGCGTCCTGACCTGTACAGCCCCGTTCAGGAGAAGAAGGTGTTCGCAGAGGCTGCAACCCACAGCGGTATCTCTGCAGGTGTAATCAAGGCAGCTTGGGACGCTGCAGGCGAGGTAATCCGTACCTGGGCCACCGAGGGTCACTCTGTGCCCCTGCCAGGACTGGGCACCATGCGATTCGGAGTGCGCAGTAAGGCGGTAGAGAGTCTGGAGGATGTAAAGACTGGTCTGATCAGTGTGCGTCGTATCATCTTCACTCCAAACACTGAGGTGAAAGACGAGCTGAAGAATACCTCAATCCAGATTACCTGCCTGGACGAAGATGGCAAAGTGCTGAAGCGCGTAACCAGCAGCGACAGCGGCGACATCGAGGACAATGAGAATGGTGGTAATCAGAGCGGCAATCAGGGTGGAAACACCAGTGGCGGTGGTAGCACCCGAACCGACGACGGCGAAATGGATCAAAATTAGCCACTAGGGGCATGGGGCCTCTGAGCCCCACCCCATTTTACAAACAACACTAAAACTAGACTACGACTATGACTAAAAAGGAGACAGCAAAATTCATCGTACAGCTCATCGCATCGATAGCATCGGCGATACTGACGGCACTGGGCGCCACATCGTGCGTAGGCGCGTAACGTAAGAATGAGGCTCGTAATGCGGGCCTCATTTGTTTATTTTTTCACTCAATTACCTTTCTTTTCCAGAAAAAGTTGTATCTTTGCGACCAAATTAGGAGAAATGAGCATCAGAAATGTGATTATAGCCACCCTACTTACCTTCATGGGCACAGCCAGCTGGGCCCAAGAGAGCGAGACTGCCTACAACTTCCTGAGGTTGCCGGTAAGTGCTCATGTGGCTGCACTGGGTGGCGAGAACATAACGCTGACCAACGATGATGCCACGCTATTATTTCATAACCCAGCACTCATCAGCGGTGTGAGCGACAAAACGATAAACCTGAACTACATGACCTATATGGAGGGTGCCAAGAATGTAAGTGCATCGTTCGTAAGGCTGAAAGGCGAAAGAGCATCGTGGGGCGTATCGGCCCAGCTGATGGACTATGGAAAGATAAAGCAGACTACCGCTTACAACGAGGATCTGGGCAACTTCTCTGCTCGCGATATCGCTATCGGAGGAACGTTTGCCTACGAACTGACTGACTATATCAGCGGTGGTATAACGGCAAAATTCATCACAAGTACCATTGCCGATTACAACTCGCTGGCTGTAGGGGTGGATCTTGGCCTGAACTATCTTGATGCAGCTAAAGGTTGGAGCATATCGGCCGTAGCACGCAATATGGGAGGACAGATAAAGGCATACGATGATGAGTTTGAGAGCATACCTTTTGACCTGCAGCTTGGCGTGAGCAAACGACTACTAAACTCACCACTGCGATTTCACGCCACACTGAGTCGACTGACCAACTGGAATGAAGGCCTGGGACGGCATCTGGCAATAGGAGCCGACGTGATACTGAGCGACAACATATATCTGGCTGCAGGATATAACTTCAGAAGGGCCAACGAGATGAAGATAAGCGACAACGAGGGCTCATCGGCTCATGGTGCAGGCCTATCGCTGGGAGCAGGACTATCGCTGCAGCGATTCAAGCTACACCTGGGTTGGGGAAAGTATCATGTAAGCACATCATCACTATTGATTAATATATCATACACATTATGAAGAAAATAACAATTGCAATCGACGGCCATAGCTCGTGCGGAAAGAGCACTATGGCAAAAGACCTGGCCCGCGAGGTGGGCTATGTATATGTAGACACAGGCGCTATGTATCGCAGCGTGACACTATACGCCCTGCGCCACAACTTGTTTAACGAGGACGGAAGCGTGAAGACCGCTGAACTGGAACAGCAGATGCCACAGATAAACATCTCGTTTAAGTTTAACGCTGAGACTGGCCGCCCTGACACCTATCTTAATAATGAGTGCGTGGAGAAGGAGATACGTTCGCTCGAAGTGAGCAATCACGTGAGTCCTATCGCAGCTGTACCTTTTGTTCGCACAGCTATGGTGACCCAGCAGCAGCAGATGGGTAAGGACAAGGGCGTAGTGATGGATGGTCGCGACATAGGCACCACAGTATTCCCTGATGCTGAACTTAAGATTTTCGTAACAGCATCGGCACAGGTACGCGCACAGCGCCGTTTCGACGAACTGAAGGCCAAGGGTATGCCTGCAGATTTCGACGATATCCTGAAGAATGTAGAAGAGCGTGACTATATCGATTCACATCGCGAGGTAAGTCCGCTGCGCAAGGCCGACGACGCCATCGAACTGGACAACAGCAATATGACCATTCCAGAGCAGAAACAGTGGCTTATGGATAGATTTAAAGAAAAGGTAAATCAATAAAATT
>Ga0310695_10002952_pt1 | contig 34503 bp, 37 predicted proteins | sample RumenRJG_04DNA_FD_203882 | JGI IMG/M metagenome (GOLD analysis project Ga0310695, IMG submission 203882) | Bovine rumen microbial communities from Lethbridge, Alberta, Canada - RJG_04 (v2) (version 2) | ecosystem: Host-associated > Mammals > Digestive system > Stomach > Rumen | place: Canada... | reverse complement strand
GGAGATGTCCGAAGGACAGAGAGGGTCTTGATCATGAAGAACAAAGATTTTTGGAAGACCATCATTCAGGTGGTGGTGTCTATCCTGACGGCAGCGTTGACTGCTTTGGGAACGACCTCATGCATGAAAGGCATGCTGTGAAATGTAAAATGTGGGATGTAAAAAGAGAAGGTTGCAGAAATTGCAGCCTTCACTTTTTTCACTTTTTCTTTTCATGTATCAGAAATTTTCCCTACATTTGCAGCGGAAACCCAAAATTCAAACACAAAACAATCTTTTAAAATCTATCTAACAGTATGAGTAATCCTCTTTTCAACATTCAGTACGGCTTGTTTGTCATCACAACTTGTGAGGATGGCCGCGACAATGGTTGCATCAGCAACACTGTGGCTCAGGTCACAGCACAGCCTAACCGCATTTCCGTAGCGCTGAACAAGGGTAACCTGACCACAGAACTCATCCAGCGTTCAGGACGTTTCACTGCTTCCATCATCAGCGAGGCTGCCGACTTCGAGCTGTTCAAGCACTTCGGTTTCCAGAGCGGACGTACGGTCGATAAGTTTGCCGACTTCATTTGTCCTCTCTGCAAGCACCCTGCTTCTGACTTCGTGAAGGTCACCGTCTGAGCGTGGTCACTTATTCCATTTTATTGGTAGCATTTTTGCAACAGAAATAAAAAATAAATTTATGAAATCGACACAATTGCGCACATTAAGAGAGAGCGGAATGGGCATCCTCTTCCTGCTTCTTATGTTTTGCCTGTCCTCAATGGTGCAGGCTCAGAAACCAGACAAGAACTTCCACATCTTCCTTTGTTTCGGACAGTCGAACATGGAAGCTGGAGCACGTCCTGCCGAACAGGACAAGGACTTCAACGACCCGCGGTTCCAGTTCGTCGCAGCGGTCAACATGCCACGTATGCAGCGTGAGATGGGCAAGTGGTACACAGCCATTCCTCCCATCTGTCGTGAGGGCAACAACATGGGCCCTGTCGATTTCTTCGGACGTAAGATGATTGAGAGCATTGATGACAAGTACCGCATTGGTGTCATCAACGTGTCGGTTGCAGGTGCCAAGATAGAACTCTGGGACAAGGACGATTACAAGGAGTATATCGACAACGAGCGCGACTGGATGAAGGCTATTGTCAACCAATATGACGGGAATCCCTACCAGCGGTTGGTCGATATGGCGCGTATCGCCATGAAGGATGGCGTCATCAAGGGCATCCTCATTCATCAGGGCGAATCCAACTCTGACGACCCCAAATGGCCTGAGCGTGTGAAGAAGATATACAATGACCTTTGTCAGGACTTGAACCTCAATCCGAAAGACGTTCCACTCCTTGCTGGCGAACTGAAGCATGAGGAACAGGGTGGCGTGTGCTGGCGGTTCAATGTGGACATCCTGCCGAACTTGCCCAAGACTCTCCCAAACTCTTACATCATCTCAGCAAAAGACTGCGAGAGCACGGGCGACCAGTTCCATTTCAGCACAGAAGGTATGCGCACCCTCGGCTACCGCTATGCGGAGCAGATGCTGAAACTGCACAAGTACAAGATGAAGCGTTGAACGTGACTTTTTGAGTCAGAAACCCTTACAGCTTCACGCTGGAAATGTCAACGAGACCGTTGACGATAGCATAGATGGTGAGGCCTGCAGGGGAATGAATCTGGAGTTTGCGGGCGATGTTGCGGCGATGGGTGATGACGGTGTTGAGGGAGATGCAGAGGCGGTCGGCAATCTCTTTGTTGAGCAGTCCCTGCACGACACCAATGATGACTTCCTTCTCACGGTCGGAGAGTGCCTCACTGTTGTCTGTGCCACCCTTGAAGACCATCTCGGAGATGTTTTTCGAGACATCGTCTTGTCGAGTCTGCCGTTCCAGACGTTTGATGGCAGGGGTGAAGATATGGTCTTCCACCTCTGCGTGATGACGTAACCATTCCTCGCTGTTGTAGATGTCGTAGAGGGTTGCTGTGAGTTGGTTATTGTGATGGGCATCTGCTGGCAGATACTTAATTATCATGAGTTTCAGTTCGCGCAATTTCTTGTCGGTCTGCTCGTGATGCTTGGAGAAGGTGTGAATGTTGTAGTTGGTCAGGGGGAATCCGTCAAGGAGCGACTGCACATAGGGGAAGAGGGTCTTCTCCTCATATTTCATGTGACGACGGATTTCCTGTGCATATTCTTCGTAGAGCTTCATGATGAGCCTGCCCACAGCATCGCCTTCTGTGATGCTCTCCTGCAATTCACGACGGATGAAGGGCAGCTGGACATATTATATTTGCACACGAAAGCTAATACTTGTCCATTAAATTGAAAAAAGCAAAAAAAGTTTGAACCTCTGCCATAAAATTGCGTACCATAGTTGTAACTTTGCCGAAAAATTACAAAACTATGGTTGACGAAAAGATAAAACTGAACACATGGGACGACTGCCTGGATCATTGGTGTCCAGCACAATGTTATTATTACTTCATGCATGGTGATGACTTATTCTGCATCTACTTGCGTTGGCGGCATGATGACCCTTGGACTGTGGATATTATCAAGTGTAAGCAAGATGATGCAAGCGGTGATCCAGAGGAATCGGAATGGAAATGGGTAAAGGTGCCATATTTTATAGATGATGAGTTGGACCAGTTAAAGAAGTTTGTCATGAACAGACTTGATACTATCATGGCACTTTGGCCACAATGTGAGGATTGTATAGATATAGGTATGAGTGAACAAGAAGCAAGTGATGAAGAATAACGCGATAAAAATAAGATAATCATAAAATACCAGAACTATGGATAAGGATGAAAGAGGACTGACCTTGATTAACAAGTATGTTTGGGTGATAGATACCATCTATCGCGCAGAAAAGATTACGTTTAGGGAACTGAACAATAGGTGGAAGCGTGATGAAATCAGTGGAGGTGTAGAACTTGCCAAACGCACCTTCGATAATTGGCGCTATGCCATTAAGAACATGTTCGGACTCAACATCGAGAATGAGAATTGTGGCAGATACCGTTATTATATCGCGAATGAGAAGGACATCTTCAACGATAGTGTTAGCTCATGGTTGCTCAACACCATCTGCGTGAGCAATGTCTTGACGAAAAGTGAAAGCATCAAAGACCGCATCCTGCTGGAGTATGTGCCATCTGGTCAGGAACATCTGCAAACCATCATCGAGGCAATGAAGGAAAGCAAGATGCTCAACATTACCTATCACAGTTATTGGAAAGATGAGGAGAACAGCTTTGATGTGCATCCTTATTGTGTGAAGCTCTTCCGTCAGCGTTGGTATCTGGTGGCTCGTAGCACTTATGCCTACTACCATCAGAAAGGACCAAGGATTTATGCCCTTGACCGCATTCAGGACTTGCAGCAGACAGAGGAATCCTTTGAGATGCCAAAGGATTGGGATGCAGAGGAGTATTTTGATGGCTGTTTTGGCATCATTGCCGACCACAACACGAAAATTCAAACGGTGAAACTGAAGGTGTCGGCAGGTCAAGCCAATTACATCCGTGACCTCGCTTTGCACGAATCGCAGAAAGAAAGGGAACGCAACAATGAATACAGCATCTTCACCTATCGTCTTCGCCCCACCTTCGACTTCCAACAGGAATTGCTCTGGCACGGCGAGGATATGGAGGTGTTGGAGCCAGAATGGTTGCGCAAGGAGATGGCAGGAAGAATCGAAAGAATGTGGAACAAGTATAAGGAGGACGAGAAATGAGAGATTTTGCAGCAATAGATTTTGAGACCGCAAACAATGAGCGAAGTTCCGTATGCTCTGTGGGTATTGTCATTGTGCGTGATGGCGAGATCGTGAATTCTTTCTATTCGCTCATCCAACCAGAGCCAAACTATTATAACTATTGGTGTTCGCAGGTGCATGGGCTATGTCATAAAGACACAGATGATGCACCAGTCTTTCCCCAAGTTTGGGCACAGATAGAGCCTCTGATTGAAGGCCTTCCCCTTGTGGCTCACAACAAGCCCTTCGACGAAGGATGTCTAAAAGCGGTGTTTCGTGTCTATCAGATGGACTATCCTGACTATGAATTTTACGACACCCTCTGCGTCTCACGTCGTGTCCTTCCAGATTTGGAGAACCACCAACTGCAAACAGTTGCAGAAGCCTGTGGGTATTGTTTGGACAACCATCATCATGCCCTTGCAGATGCAGAAGCATGTGCTTGGATAGCAAGAGAGATTTTGTGATTTTGAGGAAAAAGTTTGGAGAATAGAAGAAAAGAATATAACTTTGTACCATCAAATTAAAAAACGACTAACTTAAATCAATAGAAATTATGGAAAAAGAAAAATCTATCGCCTCACAATTAGAGCCTAACTTGAAACCTCTTTATCAAGATCTTATTAAGAATGTTGCACATTTAGACGGTGAGAAATGCACATTTGCTGTGCAATGGGGAAACCAATATTCTTTGGAAGTCCCCAGAATTGTATTTGTTGGAAGGGCTACGAATGAGTGGCATGGGACAGAAGAAGATGTGAACATACTTTTCGGAGACCCTAAAAAGAAAGAGACCATCTTTAACTGTTATGATCAAATGACATGGGTGGATCGTGATGCACAATCCCCTGTTTATGCCACTAACGGCTCTGCTTTTTGGAGAGTTATTCGTGCGGTCTCTCGCAATTATTTCCCCAATGACGAGTTGAATCATGTAGCATGGTCAAATGTTTGTAAAATACAATATGTGAACGGTAAGAATCCATCAGGTCCATTATATAACGCTCAAATAGAAACATGCCAAAAAATTTTCAAGGCAGAAATGGATGTACTAAAACCAGATTTCGTCATCATGTTTATAGGCGAATTTGGTAAAACAGACATTCTATCATATATGAATGGTGGTCAAATGCCAGAATGTGTAGAAATCAAAAAATGGGATTGCTACCAAGCTGAAGTATATAAAATAGGGGGCACTACTTATATTTGTACAGAACACCCTATGTGTAAAAACGAAAGCGAACATGTGAAATGTATAATATCTCTAATAGAAAATAATAAAAGGGGGAAAAGAAATGAAATTAGGGAAATTATTGAGAAGTACAGGAGAATGAGTGGACAAGAACGCAAATATGGCGCAGAAAAATGTTCCGAATATGAGCGTATTGCGGACTATATCGAAGATAACATCGACACATATGAAGATAGCTCTTATGAAACAGAAGAAGATGTCATCGATGATGTAAAGGAATCCCTTGCACAAGTGGATGATTTTTATAGTGAAGAAGATTATGAGAATATGGATATGCTGGACTAAATACATTTAATATGAAGAAAGATAGAAAAAAAGAATTGATGCGATTAGCTCATGTCATTTCCAATTTATACCAAAGTGAGCTAAACAAGTTACCATATGGAGCAAATGTAATTGACGAACTACATGCCGGCGAAAACGCTCATTCACGAATTTTACGTATGCTGTTACAATATAGTTGCAGTGGAACTTTTCCTGTTTATAAATCTTTCATAAGTCTCATCAAAAAGAGAAGCAATAGCAACGTTATTCCTAATGACATTGATTGTTATCATCCCACATTTGTAAATGAGGAAGGACGAATAGATCTTTTGATTAAAGACTCATGCCCGAAAGACTCATGCCTGAAAAAATTTGCAATTATAATCGAGAATAAAATTTGTGGAGCTACAGACCAAGACAAACAAATACAGAGATATATAGAAAAAGCAGAGGGAGATAATGTTGACACAAATCGTATATTTGTTATTTATTTAACAAAAGATGGAACAAAAGAGGCTTCAGATTATAGTTTAACTGTCGAGGCAAAGAAAAAGTTAGGAATAACAGAAGACTCTACAGGAAGGTTTATTCGTCTAGACTATATGAATCATATTCTACCATGGTTACAAAATGACGTGTATCCTACAATCCCCATAAAAGAAGACATTCTTATCTCTTCAATTCGTTTATACATTGATTATCTGAATGGTATTTTTGGTAAAAGAGATGGAGAAAAACAAATTTTTAAAAACATAATATTAAAGATGAAAGAAGAATTGAATATCAAAACACTTGAAGAGTGTGTAAACTTGTACAATGATGTGAACATATTAAATGAACATGTTTCTAACATGATGATAAAAGAGGCTAGTGAAATTTTAGAAAGATGTTTTTATAAGCCATTAGAGGAGTGTCTAAAAGAACATAAAATTGAATTCAAGTTTGAAGAAAAAGGCAATGATGCCATTCATTTTTGGTTTGACATTCAAATAATAAAGTGGGAAAAGACAAAAATTCGCTTTACATACGACAGTAGTGGCTCTCATTATGGAATATGTCATAAAGATATTAATATTGCAAAAGTTGATGATGGAGTTATTGAAAGGATAAAAGCAAGCTTTCCTACTGGTAAATCCGCAACTTGGTGGCCATGGTATAAAATGCTGAAATCCATAACAGATTCTTCGGATTCTCCCAATATATGGTTAACAGTGAATGATGGAAGTCTTGTCAACATTATTAAAGAATGGCTTGTCAAAGTCATGCAGGAAACGGAATCTCTTGAGATGTAATATTTAACCCATTTAATATGTTCACCTACATCTCCAACGCCTCCCATTACAAAGAAGTGCTTTCACGTGTCCTCAATGTGAAGCATTCGCTTTGGATTGGCACAGCCGACATCAAAGACCTGTATATTGAGATAGGTAATGAGAAGAAGCCTTTTCTGGCTCTTATTGCCCAACTCATCAGGAAAGGTGTGGAGGTACGGCTCATCCATGCGAAGGAACCTGGTCCCAACTTTCGAGAGGACTTTGATAAGTATCCCATATTATATGATGGGTTGGAACGTGCGTTGTGCCCACGTGTTCATTTCAAGATGATAGTTTATGATTGCAGGGTGGTATATATCGGAAGTGCCAACCTCACAGGTGCTGGCATTGGCATGAAAGGTGACGATAAACGGAACTTTGAGGCTGGCATTCTGACAGATGAGTCCATTGTTGTCAAGGACGTAATGAACCAATTTGATGAGGTATGGATGGGCAAACATTGCAAGAAATGCAAGCGTCGTGACTTCTGTGCCGACCCTATCGTATAAAAGTATGGAGAAAATCATCTTCCTTGATTTTGATGGTGTGCTGAATACAGAATACAACCAGCGTCTTCTTCTCTATCAAGGGAAGGCTTGGCAGGATGAAGATGGAGCAGTCTTTGACCCAGAAGCCATCAAGCAATTGAAACGGGTCATTGATGCCACAAAAGCAGACATTGTTATTGAATCGTCATGGAAATATTTTGGGCTGGAAGCTATGCAAGAAATGTGGATGGCTCGTCAGATGCCAGGAAGAGTGATAGACATAACGCCATCATTTGATAACAATTGTAAAGGTATAGAAATAGAATCTTGGCTTTCCCTTCATGCCACACCTGAGACGAGGTATGTCATTATTGATGATGAGTATATAGTATTGGAATCTCAATTGCCCTTCTTTATCTTGACTAACCCTTATGATGGTATAACGGATGAAGTTGCAGATAAAGCAATTTCCATACTCAATCGCTAAAACTCATCTTTTTTTCAAAGAAAACGCATTTTTCTTCAACCTCTGCCACAAATTGACGGAGGTTGTTTTTTACTTTGCATCATAAAATCCACACGATGTTTAACAAATAAAACTTTAGAACTATGGCAAAATTGATTGACGACGAGTTCATGCAACAAGTTATGACAGAACAAGCATGGAAGAATCTGTCCGAAGAATTCACATGGACAGAGGCTCTTTTAGAGAAGTACGCAGACAAAGTTGATTGGAAAGAGATTTCTGACAACTGTAATATTATTTGGACAATTCCCATGCTCCAAAAATTCTCCAAAAGATTGGATTGGAAGAAGCTTTCTGAGCATACATGTGAAAAGTGGTTTACGGAGGCTCATCTTGAAGCGTTCAAAAATAAATGGGATTGGTCTGAAATTGTTTCAAATTTCAAATTCACAGAAGCATTGATTGACAAGTACATTGATTATGTAGATTGGAACACGCTAATTGAAGCGCATTATGGCGCTCTCCCACAAGATGACAGTTTCGATGTTGTGGCCTTTTTTGAGAAATACAAGAAGTATCTCCCAATGGCTAAAATCCAGACATCTGATTTGTGGTATCGGATAGTAAAAGTGATGGAAAAGCAACTCCTTTCAGAGATTCTTTCATAAAAAAATCACAATAGGATTATTTTTCTTCAACCTCTGCCACCAATTGACGGAGGTTGTTTTTTACTTTGCAGAAAAAATCGATGAAGTATGAAAGTTGAGAGTCAAATAAAGTCACTTCTGAATGTCCTTTCACAAGGCATCTATGAGAAAGAGCATATCCTTGCAATGGCATTACTGAGTGCTATTGCTGGAGAAAGCATATTTTTGCTCGGTCCTCCGGGAACAGCCAAGAGTCTGGTGGCACGAAGATTGAAGCTTGCATTCAAAGAAGGAAAAGCGTTTGAGTATCTTATGTCTCGTTTCAGCACACCCGATGAGATCTTTGGACCAGTATCCATTTCACTTCTAAAAAATGAAGATAGATACGAACGCGTTGTTGACGGTTTTCTGCCAACTGCAACCATCGTGTTTCTGGATGAGATATGGAAGGCAAGTCCCAGTATTCAGAACGCATTATTGACGGCTATCAATGAACGTGTCTTTCAGAATGGACGCGACACAATACAACTCCCCATGAAAGGTCTAATAGCCGCAAGTAACGAATTGCCAGCAGAAGATGAAGGTTTGGAAGCGTTGTGGGACAGATTTCTGGTACGTATGGTGTCTAATTGTATACAAAACGAGGCGACGTTCTATAAGATGGTCCGACAACAAAAGTCCGAAGACCCTCTTCTTCCTGATAATTGTTTGATTACTGAGGAACAATATCAATCATGGAAGCACGAAATTGAGACCATATGCATTCCTGATGAAATATGTTCTGTCATTACGGCTGTAAGAAGAGGTCTTAAAGATGAAATGAAGAAAGAAGATGTGAATGAGATGGACTACTATATTTCAGACCGTCGTTGGAAAAAATGCTTTCACCTGATGCAAACTTCCGCATTCCTAAATGGAAGAAAAACTGTTGACATGTCAGATATTCTCATTTTAACACATTGTTTGTGGAATAAAACTGAAACAATTCCAACTATAATAGATGCTGTATGCAAAAGCCTGACATCTGACATTGATAAGAAGCTGGATAAGTTTGAAAAAGAAATAGAGCAGGCTCTCAAACAGAAATCATCAAGTGTAAGCAAAGAGACAAGCGAGAAGAACCAACCTACGATGTACACATTGATACATTTCTTCTATTATTCCATACGGGATTTCCCAGATGGTAAATGTTTGTTCTATAAGGCGGATTATGACCACCTAAGCATTGATAAACCCATAGACGGAATCATCTATTATGACAAGAGTAAGAAATCGTGGATTGTTCATGCGATCTACACAGGTGCACCATTTGATAACAATATTAAAAATGCCAGTAATGTCAGGAAAGTGAATTTGAATAAATGTCTTGGAGGTATCATCATTGATGGAGTTCCTTACGGATTTAAAACACAGCAAGGACCAATATCTTCAACAAATGGCGAAATGGGCAAAGATATTTTTGCAATATCTAACGTGGCAAGTACAATAATGGAAATGATAAGCAGACAGATTAGACCGCAATTCGCGGATCTGCAAGATCTATTTACAAAATCAACGAATATCTTTCTGTCTGACGATGACATCAAGCTTTCCAAGAAATATCTGTCGATATGCGACAAGCGTATCAATGAAGTGTCGATGAAAGTCCAAAACGCTCAAAAACTGTTGTAACACATATGGACATCGCTCAAAAACTACAAGAATATGATGCGGCTTTTGACTTTTATATGGATAGAGGTCAAATGCCTGAGACTATTCCACAAGGAGATATACTGGGAGGAATCGTAGGACAAGCAATCGAAGAAAACCTACTATTGAACAATCAAGATTCTTTATGGACAGAACTTCTTAAAGAAGAGGTGATGAGGTTCATTGCAGCATTGTTGCAATTATTCCAACCATTAGAAGCACAACATGAACAAGAGAAGGGACTAATACGACGTTTTGCAGATGGAGAAATTGAGCAAAAACGAAAGATGTGGGGGCAGGTAAGCCAAACAATCAAAAGAGAATACACCAAAGATCAAGTACATATTGATGGGTATGTAGAACAGATGAATCCACAAGACACAGAAGCTGTGCTTGCTTCATTGATTAAAGATTGGGAAAAGGCTTGTGATGAGAAACTGGAACAAGAAAAAAAGACTACAGTTGAAATTTATAAGAAAAAATGGAAACGTCACATTCGCGAACACGGATCTTTGGACTATCAAGAACATAAGCGCATAGAGAAGATTGTTTTTTCGTATCCTGCACTTGCAGAGATTGTACGTATCATGGGACGCGAACAGCCGAAACGTGAAGATGAAATGGATGAGACCGTTACAAGATATTTACCAATTTTACCGTCACCCCCTAAGCCCGCAATAGAGATAGAAGAAATTACAACGGGTCAGAGTTTACGCAACATGATGCCTATTGAATTGGCTATTATGTCAGACCATCAAACAGAAGACCTCTTTTATTTAAAATATGCTTCACAAAAACTCCAATTGTTTGCCAGTAAACCCAAAGAAGAAAGTCGTTTGAAAGTTGACAAACAACGACAACTTAAACCCAGATTGGAAAAAGGCCCCATCATTGTGAGTCTAGATACCAGCGGTTCCATGTCAGGGAAACCCATTCAACTGGCGAAATGTCTGTTACTTCAATTGCTCAGAATGGCAAAGAAACAAAAACGAAAATGCTACCTGATCTCATTCTCTGTCAGAGCTAAATATTTAGACTTGTCTCGTTATGGGGCGTGGAGAAAGGTAAATCAGTTTCTTGATGACCATTTTTCTGGTGGAACAGATGGCGAGGAAATGTTGAACGCAGCATTGGAATTATTGCAAACAGCCAACTTTTCGATGGCAGATGTTCTAATCATTAGTGATTTCTATTTCCCCAAGCCCTTGGATTCTACAAGAAGAAGAATGAATTTAGAACATGCTAAAGGCACTAGATTCTATGGGCTACAAATAGATAGTAACACGAAAGATTATAATAATGTGCTTGATAGAATATGGAAAGTTCAGTTAAAAAACAGCCGCTTTTTTGGATAAACCCCAATACACGATTAAGCTTCTCCCAATTCAGCATCAAATGGTATAGATGCGAAGAACGTGAATTATTGGCATTCTGCGCTATAGAACAGGAACGAAGAAAAACTTATCATGTCAATTCCTTGTGTATTCATCTTCTTTATGAAGAAGATTTTTCTTTGCTACATATCCTCTATTCCGATGATGTCAAGTTTAATAATATTCGTTTACAAAAATGGTTGCGAGAGAGTATACGCGATGCTGTTATGGAAAGGGCAAAGATTGTTCTACCTCAAAGGCTGCATGAACTTGAAGCCAAACATCATCTTTGGGCGAAGGGTGTTACTGTGAGAAAATTACGAAAGGGCGTACTTGGTCAATGCTATTCTGATAAACAGATCGTTTTTTCACCAATTATCGTGATATTTCCACAGGAACTGATGGATATTGTTATCCTTCACGAGATGGCACATCTGAAATATTATCATCATCGAAAAACCTTTTGGGTGTTCTTATCCACTTTGATAGGAATGGATGCAAGAGAACAAAATCAAATTCAAGACATAGTCCTATCAAAATATTGGGAATTATATGTTTTTTTAATGAAATAGTCTTTTTTCTTCAGCCTCTGCCACCATTTGGCGGAGGTTGTTTTTTACTTTGCAGAAAAAATCGATGAAGTATGAAATATAGATTAAAGATGAAACAGAAGGCCGTAAAGGTGAAAGGTCAGAAACGGCGTGTAATAGAACAGACACCGAGGGTATATTACTCAAATGAAGAGATTGCCCAGATGGAAGATTACGACTACGGTTTCTTGCTCGATATGATGTACCATAAATTCGAGCGAATGGTGGCATTCTTCAACAGCAAGTACACTCATATTGTTGGTGCGAAAAAAGTGGCAAAACAAATAGAGGTAGCCTTGCGGTTGCTGAATATCGTTCGTGGGAAGGGGGAATTCTATGAGGATGAAGAATTAGAGGGGATGGTAAATCTGCGTAATGCAAGGCGTTATAGTCCTGATGGTATCTACACCCTTCACAGCCTTCGCCAAGACAAAGCCTGGCATGTGCTTTTCCTCTATTTGGAGCATCGAATGAAAAATTGGTGGGATTAACAAATAAAACTTTAGAGCTATGGTAGATATACATGATTACGACATTCAATGCATCGAGAACGAAATCTTGATGATGTACAATGACTTTGGACATTATGATTATTCGAAATGCGATTGTCTATTATCCATACGGAAAGACATCATCAACGAAAGGGTATTGGCGCATCAAGAGGAAATTTTGCCAGACATCATTGCGTTCAATGACGCGCTGACCGACGCTCTCAGAGAATTGTATGACAGAGCACACAGAATCTGGGACAGCATTAAAGACAAAGAGGATTTTGAGGGGGAACTAGAAGTTAGAGCTATGTGCTTCCTTGGTTACGATTACCCAGAACTTCATCCTGTGCAGGGGGATGACCGACAGGATTTGTGGGATGCAATCTGTGATAGTGGGTGGAACCGTCTGTATGATGAAGGAGTTACATTACCAACGCTCACACTGCCCAGAAGCGATGCATCTTTTGAACATTTCATTGGTATGGATTGCCCACCTCCCAATTGGAATGAGGGGCTTGATCAAGAACTGACGAAGGATTTGCATCTTATCAGCCCTTTCCACAACCTCTTTGATCACATGGAGTTTGCAATTACAGACTTCATCTATGTTCGTAAGTTCGAGACAGAAATACATATAGAGATAGACAAAAGTATATAATATGACCTTCAAAGAATTACTTGACAGCGTTACTTTTGACGAGGTCGCTCCTCATATCTGTCGCATGTACCCAGAAATGAAGCATAGCTTGATGTGGTTCAAAATACACTTCGACATTTTACGTCAGATGACACCCAAACATCATGACGATGCAAATGATGATGTGTGTCACATCACGATAGAAAACATGGAAGATGGAAACGGTTGTTGTCTTAATGCTTACCCAATGGAGGGGGATTTTTGGGAACATTCACTGACGAAGGAACTTGTGTTTGCTCCTGATGTCAAAGTCAGCAATGCGGAATTAACAGCTTGTTGTTTGTGGCACACTTCATTTTACGGATTTACTGACCAGATGGAAGATGCTGCCAGCAGATGGGAGAACTATCGAAATGGTTTGACTGAAGAAGAAGCAGAAGAACAGAAAATACGGAGATGCATTCATAAGATAGAAGAGGCTGGAGGATATGTTCCATCAATCCAAGAACTCTTTGGTATTGATTCCGAAAATCAATACAGAAAACGGATGGGCATTGTCAGTGAGTTTGTCGTAGAAGCTCTGCCTTCTGAAACGGATATCGTCAATTTGTCAATAGAAGACCTGTGCAGACTCTTTTATGCAAGGCATTGCAAATGGTATAGTTTCAAGTCATATTGTCGGGATGTAGCCCAACGTAGTGCCTATCTAAAAGAGTTGATTGAAAAGTACAATGCATTTGATTGCGGCGTGTTGGAACACGCCATCATCATTATATCAACATCACCAGAGTATCCCTTGCTGATGGAAGAGATGAATTTGGTGGATGATATTGCATCCATGTGTAGCGGTTCAGTAGCAATCATTGTGAAAATGGATGATAAACTGGAAAAAGAAATGAAATTATCTGTAGCATTCTATGAGTATGAAAACAAAGATTGAACAATTAAAAGAAGTCGTAAAAGACGAGATCAAAAGAATAGAGAATCCTTCATTGAAACTATCAAAGAGGATTGTTGTAAATGAACTCACATTTATTGAGGCTCGACACATGGAAGATTACTTCCTAGTCGCACATCAATTGATGACAGAATTAAAGAAATGTGAGAATATCCTGATAGGAGCAGGATGGGATTGGATGATAAGTTCTCACATCTGTCGTGCATTGGGAATTACATACCTTAATCCAAAAGATCATTGGCTTGACCTTATTCTTGTATGGGGAGACGATAAAAGAATTCCAACGATAAGCATTGAAGTGGATGAAGATTCCTGTCTGTTTGTATTGGATAAAGCAATAGAGCTGTTTGGTTATGAGAATGTTGCCAAGATGCCTGTAAAGAAAGACAAGGAATATGGAGTACAAGCCTATGCGCTACTTGTATGTCAGGATGGTGTTGCAAACCATTTTTCTGTAGCTGAAATTATCGCGGAACAAGGAAATAAGATACTATGCACAAAAGAATGTGTGGAAGAATGCGACAATCAAAAGATTCTTCGTTTCGACATATTACCATCTGCCAAACTTACCAGAATAAAAAGAATTCAAGAACAAATAGCAAAGAACGGGAAGGAAGTCCCCATGATGTATGAGAAATGGATATGGAATGAAGATTATCAATTGTTTTCTGATGGGGATTTGAGTGATATACCTCTGTTCAACAATGTAATTATTCAAAAAGTCACAAAGTTGCTGTTACCTAAAAGAAAGCACAACAGCTATTTCGATGAACTTCTTGATATTCTCGGGCTATCTCATTCCTCAAGAGGATACACTCTTTATCATGAAGAGAATATTGCCGAATATAAAAAGAAATATGGTGTTGTTGCCCTTCTGGACGATAATCATTTCAGCTATCCTTGGGGATTCTTATTCAGAGAAGATGTCGCTGAGTTTATGAAGTATGATATTGGTCTCTCATGGAAACAAATAGCCCAATTGCTCCAGTATTCAGACATGAAGAAAGAATATGAAGCAGAACGATTAAAGCATTTCTACTTACATCAAGGGATGGACAACGGTATCAAAGAGGAGGAAATGATTCGTATATGGGACTCTCTATTCAATAGGGAGTCTTCAAAGTCTCTTCCAAGTAAAGCACATTATGCAGGAAGATTATATCTGTCTGTCTTCTTGGCAAAGCTGAAACATCAATTTCCTGAAGAGTTTAACGCAGTAACATGTATATAGATATGAAGAAAAAAGGATTTATGACGATCGCTATGGCGATTGTTCTTGGTATGTGTTGTGCTTGTAGAAGCAACCAAAGTAAAAGAGTTAATTGGGAAGCGGAGACAGATTCTGCGAAGGCACGGGCTGAGAGAGATTTAATGGAACTCTTCTCAGAAGTGGCTGATAGCGTTGCAGAGGATGAAATCTCTGGTGGAGGAGGACTGAATGACATCCGTTTTGCAGATTTCAAGACGAACAAGGATTGGCTGGACAATGAATATATCCGTACCCTGCGCCGCTATTTGGATGACTATACAGCAGGGAAAGTGGAAAATGCTGAATTAGATCCTTACAAGAAGGGGTTGAAGAGCCAGTTTGTCATCTATGATACGGAGCCGTTCATTATGGGTGGATTGTTTATTCGTGTTATTTTTCTGGATATGCCTGACAAGGTTTTTGCCGGCTGGGTGTATAGCCTTGTGAATGAAGCAACAAGAACCGTAACAGGGTATGAGTTCCGCAGCCTTCGTCTGGAATCAGAAGAGAGTGAACTGACCAAAGAGGACATTCTCCAGGCTGTCAACGAAACGCCAGACTTGAAACTCTGGTAACTTCAATGAGAAAAGAACATGCTGAGTGAACGAAAAAATGCAGATTGGCTATTGAGCCAATTTTTCTTCTTCCAGCATCTTGCGCTTTTTCTCTATCATTTCTCCAGTACGTTGACCATGAAAACCTCCGAGGGTGCCGTTACTGGCAATGACACGATGACAAGGGACATCTGGGGCGAAGGGATTGCGCTTGAGGGCTTGTCCTACTGCTTGGGCACTTCGGCAACCGACACGACGTGCTAGTTCGCCGTAGGTGATGGTTTCACCACGAGGCACACGGAGAAGTTCCAGATAGACACGGCGTTGAAAGTTAGTAATGTGGGTGTCGGCAAGTACTTCTTGACGAATCTGCGAAATGTCGGACATTATCATAAGAGTTGATAAAAAACCTATAGTTTCACGCTTGAGATGTCAACGAGACCGTTGACGATGGCATAGATGGTGAGGCCTGCAGGGGAATGAATCTGGAGTTTGCGGGCGATGTTACGGCGATGGGTGATGACGGTGTTGAGGGAGATGCAGAGGCGGTCGGCTATCTCTTTGTTGAGCAGTCCTTGCACGACGCCAATGATGACTTCCTTCTCACGGTCGGAAAGTGCCTCGCTGTTGTCTGTGCCACCCTTGAAGACCATATCTGAGATGTTTTTCGAGACATCGTCTTGTCGAGTCTGCCGTTCCAGACGTTTGATGGCAGGGGTGAAGATATGGTCTTCCACCTCTGCGTGATGACGTAACCATTCCTCGCTGTTGTAGATGTCGTAGAGGGTTGCTGTGAGTTGGTTATTGTGATGGGCATCTGCTGGCAGATACTTAATTATCATGAGTTTCAGTTCGCGCAACTTCTTGTCCGTCTGTTCGTGATGCTTGGAGAAGGTGTGAATGTTGTAGTTGGTCAGGGGGAATCCGTCAAGGAGCGACTGCACATAGGGGAAGAGGGTCTTCTCCTCGTATTTCATGTGACGACGGATTTCCTGTGCATATTCTTCGTAGAGCTTCATGATGAGCTTGCCCAGGGCGTCGCCTTCGTTGATGCTCTCCTGCAATTCACGACGGATGAAGGGCAGCTGAAAGTCGAGATAGTAGGTATGGCTGGCTTTCAGATAGTGCAGGAGGGTTGGCACGCTGATTTGTTCGTCGTTCTCGAAATCGGCATGATCGTTGATGGTGAAGTTAACCACCGCCAAAAAGGTGTAGGTATCGACTCCATTCAGCTGGCAGGTTTCGCTGACGGTCATGTCGCCAAAACCGAGGTTGATGCCAAATGCACCTAATGCCTGCAGCACACTATAGTTGTCCTTGATGAGCGTGATCATCTTGTCACTGGCTTCATACATCTTTAAGTTCTTCATTGTGCTTCCTTTTTCATGTAATGAAATTCGCTGCAAAATTAGCCATTTTCCACGAAACACACAAGAGCACGAATGCAGATTCACTATTTTTAGGTATTGCCGCATCGAGGGAATCGCCGTACCTTTGCACAAAATTTTAATCAAACGGTATTTGAGATGAAAAGATTGTTATTCACATTATTAACTGTAGCGTTGTGTCTGACCGGACATGCTCAGGAAAGCAGCGCAGACAGTACGATTCAAACGAAAAAAGCATCACGTTTCAGCGTGGGAGGTTATGGTGAAGCCAACTTCACACGCAACTACTTCAGCGACCATGTGAGCCGCTACAGTCAACCAGAAGAACACAAGAACGACCCCAGCAACGGACGTTTCGACATACCCCATGCCGTCATCTATCTTGGGTATGACTTCGGTCAGGGATGGAAGTTCGGCACAGAGATAGAGTTTGAACATGGAGGCACAGGCATCGCCTATGAGAAGGAAGATGAGGAAGGTGGCGAATGGGAGCAGGAGACAGAGAAAGGTGGCGAGGTGGAACTGGAGCAGTTCTGGATTGAGAAATCCTTTGCCAGCTGGGCAAACATCCGTGCAGGACATATCGTGGTGCCTGTAGGCTTGAACAACGCCCACCACGAACCTCTCAGTTATTTCACCGTCTATCGTCCAGAGGGCGAGAACACCATCCTGCCCTCAACTTGGCATCAGACAGGTGTGTCATTCTGGGGACGTGCTGGTGATTTCCGTTATGAGGCACAGTTCCTGGCAGGTCTGAATGCCGACCAATTCACCAACACGGGTTGGATCCACAAGGGGCATAAGTCGCCTATGGAATTTGACGTCGCCAACAAGTATGGAGTTGCGCTTCGCTTTGACAACTACTCAGTACCAGGCTTGCGCATTGGACTGAGCGGATATTACGGTCACAGCATCGGAAACAGTTACCCACGCAATGCCAATGGCGTAGATGCCGAGTATAAAGGTGTGGTGGCGATTGGTGCCATCGACTTCACTTATAAAGCACACAACTGGATTGTTCGCGGACAGGCCGACTATGGCTATTTAGGCGATGCAGAGCAACTGAAATATGTCTATAACCGTCTGAACTCCAAATCGCCCTACAAGCATTCAGCGTTTGTGTCGAAGAACGCCTACGCTGTGGGCATCGAGGCTGGCTATGACATCTTCTCGCAGATTCAGAGCATGCGTCAGAAGGAACAGCAGCTCTATCTCTTCGGACGCTACGAGACCTACAATCCTTATGCCAGCAAGACCAAGGGAACAGCCTACGACTATACAGCTGTGCAACGTATGGCAGTAGGTTTCAACTACCACCCTATCCGTCAGATTGTCGTCAAGGGCGAATACTCGAAACGATTCTTGAAGAAGATGTACAATGACGAGCCATCAGTCAGTTTCAGTGTGGCTTACGAGGGATTCTTCTTGTAGTATAAAGGTTAAAGGTTATAGGTTAAAGGTTAAAGAATAGTAATATCGTAATAACATAATAATAAAAGCAATGAAAAAGATTTATTCAATGGCTGTCCTGATGATGGGACTTGCCTTCACTGCCTGCAGCAGCGACAGTGACAACAACGAAGAGAACAACAATCAGTTTAGCGTGATCATGACCGATCCTCAGGTGGATCAGGACAACTACGCTGCCAACACCACAGCCGACAACTACAGCAAACAGCAGTTTGGTCAGGATGCCATCGACAACTGCATGAACCTGATTTCCGAACTGGAGGGAGCCAGCACGACCATCGCCACTTCCAAACTCAGCGAAGAGCAAGAGGAGTATCTGCGCAAGGTGCTGGAGACACTGGTGGGCAATGTGATTGTACCTACCTACACACAGTTGGCTGACGATGTGGAAGACTTGGAGAAGACGCTCAACGGTCTGACGGTCAACACCATCACCCAGACACAGATTGACAAGGCCTGCACAGACTTCAAGCAGGCTCGTCAGCATTGGGAGCGTTCAGAAGCTTTCCTGATGGGTGCCGCTTCTGACTTTGACGTTGACCCCACCATCGACTCTTGGCCACTGAACCGTAGTCTGCTGCTCAACTATTTCAATAACGGCATGAACGATGAAATGCTGGAGGATGCCACCATTCTGGGTTTCCACGCTTTGGAGTTCATCCTCTTCCGCAACGGTCAGAACCGCAAGGTGGCTGAATTGCAGGGCAACGATACCTACACCAACTTCGAGCACATCACAGGTGCGCAGGAACTGGCATACGCTCAGACCATCTGTGCCCTGCTCAAACAGCGCTGCTTCCAGTTGCAGGTAGCTTGGGAAGGTGAGACTGCAGCCAACGCCAATCGTGTGGCAGTGGTCAAGGATGCTCATCTGGACTATAAGACCAACAGCGGACTCTCTTATGGCGAGAACCTGACCAAAGCAGGCATCAGCGGCAGCAAGAGCAGCTTCCCAACCTTGAAGGCAGCCATTGCCCAGGTGTTAAGCGATGACGAAGGTTCTTGCGTGGCCATCTGCAACGAGGTGGGTACAGCGAAGATTGCCAACCCATTCTCAGCTGGCGACATTGCCTATGTGGAGTCACCCTACAGCTACAACTCTATCGCTGACTTCCGTGACAACATCCGTTCCATCCGCAACGTATGGTTGGGTTCTACAGACAAGAAAGCCAACAAGTACAGCTTCCACACGTTCTTTGCCAGCGTGAAGAGCGACAAGGTGAACACGGGTGTTGAGAGCAACTATGTCAAGGCCATCGAAGCCATCAGCAACATGCCAGCTCCATTCGTGAAGTATTGCAGCATCGTATGGGGCAAGAACTTCGACGACCCAGACAACTGGGATTCCATTTCAGAAGAAGAATAATAATCATCTTATTAGCCAATAACATCTATGATACACGTTTCGAATTTAACAAGAATCACATGTATCGGAATGCTGTCAGCAACCCTGCTGACAGCATGTTCTGATCATGATGATGATGCCAACGGACTGGGTGAGCTGACCCCAGACGAACAGGCCTTTGGTAAGGCTACCGGCAACTTCACAGCCGAAGAGTGGTATCCTGGCGGCGTGCTGGGAACAACTGAGAAAGCCAGCTATTCTGCTCCTGCTCCAGCAGTAGAGAAAATCGCCAACATGGAGACGGACTTCATTGTCGGCGAGGGGTTCTTCGAGAAGCTCTACACCTTCGAACAGGAACCTCGCAAGGGTTTGGGTCCTGCATGGGTGCGCAACTCGTGCATTGCCTGTCACCCGTCCTACGGACACGGCAGACGCCAGACAGAGTATCGTGCCAACCAGGTGGGTAACGGTTACCTGCTGGTCATCTATCACCCAGACACGAACGGCTACATCACAGAGGTGACGGGTATGCCTCAGACACAGGCGATGTCGCCCTTCAAGGCACCTATCGACGAACGTATGATCAACATCGAATGGAAGGAAGTGACAGCGATGGAAAGTGGTCTGCCCATGCAGTTTGAAGATGGCGAGACGTATGCGCTGATTTATCCAGAGGTGACAATTCCTCAGACGGCTTTCAACACCAATCCCAAGCCCAGCAACTACGAGGTGCGTCTGGAATCGACCATCGGCATCTATGGCACAGGTCTGCTGGATGCCCTCAATGATGAGGACATCGAGGCACAATGGTTGGCTGAGTCGAAGTATGTGGAGCTGAATCCTGCCATGTGGGACAAGGAAGCAGGTACGTTCAAGGCTTCTGCCTACTATTCAGCAGGCTATAACGACACTGGCTCACATCGTGGTTCACATGGTCCACTGAAACGCTTCACTTATGCGATGACACGTGGTACGCTGCAGGATGGTGCTGGTGCCAACGCCATCTGGAACATCACCAACGTGACCCGTTCAGACCGTCACTGGCTCTACACCACCCCAGCTTGGGCAAAGGCGCAGAGCGAAGATCCTGAGGTCATTCAGTACATCAAGGAACATGGTGCGTCGGCAGCGAGCATCCTGCATCCTTACTATGCAGACGGCACAGACGAGGGCATTGCAGCCCGTGTGAACGAAATCCTGAGCTGTTCGTCCATCGCCAAGAAGGAAACCTTCGACAAGTATCTCTTCAATGGTGCACCTTATAACGGTCAGGACGAGATGAGTGACAAGCAGTACTACCAGTTTATGGTTTGGCATCGTGGATTGGCTGTGCCTGCTGCCCGCAATCTGGACGATGCACAGGTGCAGCGTGGTAAGGAAGTCTTCTCGCAGATTGGTTGCGCACAATGTCATCGTCCTTCTTGGAAGACAGGTTCAGACGACATGTGGGTAGATGCTTCCACCAAGGCTTATGCTCAGAGCATTGGCAAGAACGCTGCTGACATGTTGCCCAAATATCCCAACCAGACCATCTGGCCTTATACGGATATGGTGCAGCATCGTCTCTTCATGAAGAACGACATTCGCACAGGCTGGTGCCGTACTACTCCTTTGTGGGGACGTGGTCTCTCCATGCAGCTGACGGGTGCTGATGACCGTCTGCACGACTGTCGTGCCCGTACGGTGCTGGAGGCAATCATGTGGCACGGGTATTCGAAGCAGTCAGATGCCTACAGAGCCACAGAGAAGTTCTATCATCTTTCGAAAGAAGACCGCAAGGCCGTCATCAAGTTTATTGAGGCGATTTGATGAAAGCGTAAGGTAAAAAAGAAGGGAACCGTGTGACTGACATACGGTTCCCTTTTTTATCTGTATCGCTATGATTATTCTTCCTTCTTGCGACGTGTACGGCGCTTTGGCTTCTCCTCTGCAGGTGCGTCTGGCTTGACACCAGCCAGTTCTGGGTCGATGAGGATACGTCCGCAATATTCGCAAACGATGACCTTCTTGCGCATACGTACATCGAGCTGGCGCTGAGGTGGGATCTTGGCGAAGCAACCACCACAGGCATCACGCTGCACGTAAACGATGCCAAGACCGTTGCGGCTGTTCTTACGGATGCGCTTGAAGCTCTGCAGGAGACGTGGTTCGATGAGTGTCTCGAGGTTCTTTGCCTTCTCACGAAGTTTCTCCTCGTCAGCCTTGGTCTCAGCCACGATTTCGTCGAGCTCGTTCTTCTTCACCTCGAGGTCTTGCAAACGTCCGTCCAATTCCTCATGGCTTCTGGCGAGCGCTTCTTCTCTACCTCTCTCGAGGCCTTGCGCTTCGCGGATACGCTTGTTGCAGAGTTCGATTTCCAGTGTCTGGAACTCAATCTCCTTGTTCAGCAGGTCGTACTCACGGTTGTTGCGCACGTTATCCATCTGCTCTTTGTAAGTGGCAAGCTGTGAGTTTGCCAACTCTATCTTGCCCTTGTATTCGTTGATTTTTGCACGAAGGTCTGCGATTTCAGCCTCCGTCTTGCTGATACGCGTCTTCAGACCTTCGATGGTGTCTTCCAAGTCTTCCACTTCGAGAGGAAGTTCACCACGCAAGGTACGAATGCGGTCAATCTCTGTCAAAATGGTCTGCAACTGGAAGAGGTTTTTCAGTCTGTCCTCCACAGGCATCTCGGCAGGGTTCTCTTTTTTCTTTGCCATTACTTTACTAATTCTGTATTATAAATAGATGATTGGGTTGATATTTGTCTCAGCTTTGCATACGTGGAGTGATGGAGCGAACTTGGTGACGATGTCACGCAGCAACTCAACCGTGTACTGCTCGCTCTCGTAGTGTCCAATCTCCAGCAGGAGGATATCCTTGTCGTAGCCAAAGAAACGGTGGTAGCCAATCTCACCTGTGATGAACACATCAGCGCCCTTCTCCATCGCCTGTGGGATGAACGAAGCACCATTGCCACCACAGAGCGCTACACGCTTGATGGTCTTGGGACTGGCGTTATTGACACGCAGCGACTTGAGTCGGAAGACTTCCTTCACGTGCTCCATGAATTCCCTCTTCGACACAGCTGCAGGAAGAGAAGCGATGACACCATCGCCAGCCTTGTATTCCTTCGTGCCACAAGTGTAACTCTCTCTTGGAGCAAGGAATTCCACCTTCTGCAAGCCCAGTTTCTCAGCCATCTTGAAGTTCACGCCACCTTCTACCACATCGAGATTGGTGTGGGCGGCATAGACGGCAATGTCGTTCTTGATAGCCTTCAGAATGGCGCGTTCCACGTGTGTCTTTCCCTGGAAAGATTGTACAGGGTGAAACATCAGCGGATGGTGACTCACGATGAGGTTGCATCCACGCAGGATGGCCTCGTTCACTACTTCTTCCGTTACGTCTAAAGACAACAATACCCCTGTAGCTTCTGCATCCTCTGCTAATCCAATCTGCAATCCCGCGTTATCGTAGCCGTCTTGCAGGGCCAAAGGAGCGAATTCTTCAAGGGCACCTAAGATATCCTTTATTTTCATGATGTCGGAAATGTGGGGTTTACACATTTCGGGTGCAAAGGTAGTGAAAAATTGGGAGATAGAAACGAGGAAATGGTGGGAAAATGCTAAAAAGATGTTAAATACATGAAATTTCTTGCCGATTTGTTTGGAAGTATGAATAAAAACGTATTACCTTTGCAGTGTATTACTTAAGTAGTACACTAATAAAACAACAAACTATACATATTTATATATACTATTTATTCACCGCTTAATAACAAAAAGAGACTATGCTAAAGATTGAGAACATCACTTATGGCTACAACGCCATGCACAATGTGCTGGAGAACTTCTCGTTGTCATACGAGGAGCCAGGCATTTACGGCTTGCTGGGCAAGAACGGTACAGGTAAGAGCACCCTACTCTACCTCATCATGGGACTCCTGCGCCCCAAGCAGGGAGAAATCACCCTCAATGGCGCGAACACCCAGGAGCGTCTGCCCGAATCCCTTCAGGAAATGTTCATCGTGCCTGAAGAGTACAACCTCCCTTCCATCCCTCTGCCCGACTACTTGAAGGTGCTGCGTCCTTTCTACCCTAACTTTGACGAGCAACTGATGGTGAAGCTCCTTCAGGAGTTCGATATGCTCAACGTGAATGGTGCCACCCTCAACGAGAATGGCATCCCTCAGATCAATCTTGGTGCCCTCTCGATGGGTCAGAAGAAGAAGGTGTATATGTGCATTGCTCTGGCTGCACGCACCAAGCTCCTCCTGATGGACGAACCCACCAACGGACTTGACATCCCCAGCAAGAGCCAGTTCCGCAAGGTGGTGGCTCAGGGCATGAGGGACGACCAGATTGTGGTCATCTCCACCCATCAGGTGCGCGATGTGGAAACGTTGCTCGACCACGTGACCATCATCGAGCAGAACGCTGTATTGCTCAACGAGAAAATGAACATGGAAGAGCCTGTCAACTTGGAGGAGCTCTTCATTCAAACATTAACCAAAGCACAAATAGGAGGATAAAGATATGAATTTCAATAAAGAAAGATTTGCGAACTTCGCAACCTACGACCTGACCATCAATAAGTCGTTTTATCGCAACATGGCGATTGTCACCGTTGCAGGAGCCATTTGCATCGCACTGATAGGCTTTTTCGCACGCTACTCGATGTACAGTTCCATCATCAATGGCGGCATGAGTGGCCCTGCATACGCCTATACGCCAGGAGCCGACTCCTTTGAGGGTTACAACTGGATGTACATCACAGCCTTATATGAATTAGGCTTCTTCCTCATCATGCTGGAGATTTTTGCTGGTTGCTGGGCACACAACCTGCGCAACAAGCAAGGACGCATCATGGAGCTCACCCTGCCAGCCACCAATCTGGAGAAATTCACTTGGCACGCTCTGTTGATGCTCACAGGTGGACTTATCCTCTGCATCGTTTCCCTGCTCGTTGCCGACGGCCTCAACGCCCTGCTCACCCTCATCACTTATGGTACTGAAAACGGTGTCACATCGCTTACCGCCTCTGTTTTTGAGATGTGTTCGTATAAGAACATTATCAATACAGTCTTCTTGCGTGGCATTTCTGGCGTTCCTCCAATCAATGCAGGGGAAAATCCTACAGATCCTGTCTTCGATGCATTCACCGTCTTCCTCTTCAGCACCATCTTCTGCCACATCATGATCTATGCCCTTGGCAATGCCTTCAAGTACAAGTACAACATCATTCTCACCTACGTAGCCTTGCAGGTGCTGGGTACCATCGGAAGCGTACTCTTCTTCATTTGCCTGGCAGCAGGCGCCAGCAACATGCCAACCTTGACGGACTTGTCTTCTCTCAGCGAAGATGATGCCATTCAAGCAGCCATTATCACCTTCTATGTGCTTGCCGTTGTTGTCTTCGCTATTGGTGCATTCTTCCTCTGGTGGAGCTATAATCGCTATACAAAGGCACAAATTACCTCATCTTTTAATAAATAATGTGAAAATTATGCGATTCAAAGATAATAAAGCCATATATTTGCAAATCGCAGACCTCATCTGCGACGACATCTTGCAACAAAAGCTGTTGGAAGACGAGCGCATCCCCAGCGTGAGGGAGTACGCGGCCAATGTGGAAGTGAACGCCAACACCTGTGCCCGTGCCTACGACTGGTTGCAAAACAAAGAGATCATCTACACGAAACGCGGACTCGGCTACTTCGTCTCCGTAGGGGCAAAGACCGCCATCATGAAGATGAAACGCGAGGAGTTCATGACAGAGACCCTGCCCGATGTGGCTCGCCAGATGGCAAATCTCAACATCAGCATGAACGAATTGACGGAAGGTATCATCAATTATCAACAGAACATAAAACAATGAGACTCTATCAATTTCTGGTAGCCGTATGCATAGGATGGGCTGTATGCTCACTCTCCTCCTGCAATTTCACGCCAGAGGAGAAGCAACAAATGATCAAATCGAAAAACGGTAAAGACTATTTTCGCGACAGCGAGAAATGGGGCAAGGTAGTGACCCAAAACCTCGATCTCGAACCTTTTTCCCACATCGTGATGGACGGCAATGCTGACATCGACCTACGTCAGGGCGAGAACTTCAGTGTGGAGGTAACAGGTAATGAGGGCGCCATCCAGTCAAACCAATTCAAGGTGGAGAAAGGACAGGAAGAGGGCGACAATACCCTTCATGTCATCTCCGATCCCGCTTCCCGTAAACAACAGCCCAGCATCAAGGTTAAAATCACGGTTCCAGACCTTCGCAGCGTGAAAGTGAATGGTGATGGTGACCTTGAAATCAAGGGCGAAGACTTCTACACGGGTGACCTCGACATCGAAATCAATGGTGATGGCGATTTTGAAGCCCCTGAAGTGGGTTGCGAGAAACTGCGCATCATCATCAATGGCGATGGCGATGTGGTGGCCAAGAAATTCAACTGCGAAGATGCCAGCATTCAGTTGGACGGCAACGGCGACATCACCACCGATCTCAAGGCCAACAACATCAACCTGCAACTGAGCGGAGACGGTGAGGCCAATCTGGATGTCAAGTGCGACAACCTCAATGTCAGCGCTGGTGGCAGTGGTGAAGTCAAGTTGAAGGGAAAATGCAAGAACTTGACCAAGAAGAGCTATGGCAAGGCAAGCCTCGATTCCCGCAGACTTCAAGTGAGTGGTGACATCAAGATAAAATAATAAAATAATAATATGAAGACAATAATCAACGCAAAAATAGTGGCATTAGCAGTAATGACCACAATATCATTCATATCGTGCGACACTCCTCAAACTATCTCATGGAGTTACTACCATTGTGCAGAAGATGCGATGAACGCTGGTGATCCTCAAAAGGCAAAGGATTATTTGAAAGGCGTGAAAAGGAATGTTGACAGTGTCCTCACCTTCAAGGCTGATTCACTGATGAAAGTTATTGAGGATGCACTCTCAGAGCAATCAGACAGTATTTAAGTTATGATGATTCAATTGAAAGGACTCCACAAGACGTACAAGGGCGCACAACCCTTGCACGTCTTGAAGGGCATAGACCTCAACATCGAAGAGGGCGAGTTTGTCGCCATCATGGGCGCATCAGGCTCTGGCAAATCGACCCTGCTCAACATTCTCGGCATCCTCGATGACTACGATGAAGGCGAGTACACGCTCAATGGCACCCTCATCAAGAACCTCAGCGAGACCAAGGCGGCAGGCTATCGCAACCGCATGATCGGTTTCGTGTTTCAGTCGTTCAACCTCATCCCCTACAAGGATGCGTTGGAGAATGTCGCCCTACCCCTCTTCTATCAGGGCGTTAGTCGCAAAAAACGCAATGCCATCGCGATGGAATATCTTGACAAGGTGGGACTTCGCGATTGGGCACATCATCTGCCCAACGAGATGTCAGGCGGTCAGAAACAGCGTGTCGCCATTGCACGAGCACTCATCACCCACCCACAAATCATCCTTGCCGATGAGCCAACAGGTGCCCTCGACAGCAAGACCACTGTGGAGGTGATGGAACTGCTGAAGGAACTGAATCAGCAAGGACTCACCATCATCGTGGTGACGCATGAAGCAGACGTGGCAGCACAAACAAATCGCACCATACATATTGTGGATGGGCAGATAGTTTAGAGGTTATAGGTTATAGGTTATGGGTTATAGGTTATAGATTGGGGATATGATTGAGGTATTCAGAGAGATATTGGGTTCATTGAGCCGCAACAAACTGCGTTCACTTGCCACAGGATTTGCTGTGGCTTGTGGCATCTTTCTGCTGATTATCCTGCAAGGCACCAGCAATGGCATCATCCATACCTTCGAGCAAGCAAGCGCGGGGTTTGCGTTCGATGCCATTCACGTATTTCCTGGCTTCACCTCCAAACCCTTTAACGGCATCAAGGAGGGGCGTCGCATCAAGCTCGACGACAGCGACAGCGAAGTGACCCTCAGCAATTTCCCCAACGAACTCAGTTCTGTCATCGCACAAATCAGCCACACAGCCAACTCAGCCTCTTTTGGAAAGAACTACCTAAGCAATGTTTCCCTGCAAGGCGCTCGACCTGAAACCCAAGAGATGGAAGCCCTCCAACTGATAACGGGGCGTTTCATCAACAAGATAGACCTGGACGAACAGCGCAAGGTCATCGTCATCAGCGACAAGAACCGTGATGACCTCTTCAAACATGGTGAGAGAGCCATCAACCAGCAGGTGCGCATCGATGGCATCACCTTCACAGTAGTGGGCATCTACAAGGAAGACGGCATGATGAGCGGCAACGACTTCTATGCCCCCTTCACCACACTCAAGACCATCTACGGCAAGGGCTATGACATCGACCAGTTGCAACTGAAATCGAAGAATCTCGACACAGAAGAGAAGAACGATGCCTTTGAGAGTGCCTTCCGCAAGGTGATGGCTGTCAAGCACGAGTTTGCGCCCGACGACCGTTCTGCCCTCTGGATCTGGAACTCCGCCAGCGAGAATGCCGACATGACCAAGGCTGAGAACATACTTCACACCTCCTTCTGGATACTGGGTCTGCTCACCCTGTTGAGTGGCGTTGTGGGCGTGAGCAACATCATGCTCATAGCCGTGAAGGAGCGTACCCACGAGTTTGGCATCCGCAAGGCGATTGGTGCCACTCCTTGGAACATCATCAGCATGGTGGTGCTCGAGAGCATCGTCATCACCACCATCTTCGGCTATATCGGCATGTTGCTGGGCATCATCTTCTGCGAAGGCATGGATGCCTACTACGGCAATCAGACGATGGACATGGGCTTCTTCCAGTCCTCCATCTTCGTTGACCCCACCGTCGATATCAGCACCTGCATCCATGCCACCATCGTCATGATTGTGGCAGGTGCTTTGGCAGGTTTCTTCCCTGCCAGCAAGGCTGCCAAAGTGAAACCCATTGAAGCCCTACGAGGCTAAACTTCAACCCTTCAATTCTTCAATCTCAAGAGGATGAAACTAAGATTCGACAGCGACCAATGGAGTGAGATATTCAGCGCCCTCGCTCGCAACAAGACCCGCACGTTCCTGACAGCGTTCGGCATCTTCTGGGGCGTGTTCATGCTCCTGCTGCTGATGGGAGGCGGACGAGGGCTGGAATCCACCCTCGCCAACAACTTCGCTGGGTTCGCCAACAACTCTGGCTTCATGATGGCAGCGCCCACCAGCGAGGCATACAAGGGTTTCAAAAAGGGGCGCATGTGGTCTATCGAGACACGTGACGTACAGCTGATTCGCAACTCTGTGCCCGAATTGGAAGTCATCTCTCCCACCATCTCGAATTGGCGAGGTTCTGCTGCCTATGGCACCAACAAGTCGAATGTGACCATCAAGGGAGAGTTCCCTGATGTAGATAAGATAGATGACCCCAAAATACGCAAGGGACGTGCCCTGAACGATGTGGATGTCAACAAGAGCCGCAAGGTGTGCACCATCGGCAGCCGCATCGTCGAGGAGCTCTTCACGACCGATGAAAATGCCCTGGGCAAGTTCATCATCATCGACGGCATCCACTATCAGGTGGTTGGCATCAGCGGCAAGAGCGAGGGAGGTGTCAGCATTGGCGGCAACGCCACCACGACGGTACACATCCCCTACACCACCATGCAGCATGCCTACAACAGAGGCAACAAGGTGGACATTCTCTGCCTCACAGCACGCGAGGGCTACAAGATGTCGGATATCCAGAAGAAGGTGGAAGCGGTGGTGAAGCGCATCCACACCATCCATCCAGAAGACACACAAGCCGTACTGACGGTGAATGCAGAAGCCATCTTCTCGATGATTGACAACCTTTTCCAAGGGGTCAGCATCCTGGTGTGGCTGATTGGCTTGGGCACCCTCTTCTCTGGCGCCATTGGTGTGAGCAACATCATGGTGGTCACTGTCAAGGAGCGCACCACAGAAATCGGCATCCGACGTGCCATTGGCGCTACCCCCACCGACATCCTGACGATGATCATGAGCGAGAGCATCGTGCTGACCCTCGTGGCTGGCATGAGCGGCATGACCTTTGCCGTACTGGTCTTGCAGATGGTGGAACGAGGCTTGCAGGACGACACCTCTGGAGCCACCTTCCAAATCTCCTTTGCCATCGCCATCGGAGCTGCCACATTGCTGGCACTCTTGGGCGTGTTGGCAGGATTGGCGCCCACCATTCGTGCCATGGCAATCAAGCCTGTCGATGCGATTAGAGATGAGTGATGCGAATTGAAAATTGAAAGTTGATAATTGAAAATATAACATCCAATAGATATGAAAAAGTATTTTAGATGGGCTGGTATCGCCCTCATAGCAGCAGTGTTCATTGGCACCTTCGTGTTCCTCTACCAGAAGTCTGTGCCCAAAGTGACCACCTACGAAATCAACACGGCGCAAGTCCTCGACATCGAGAAGACCACCATCATCACGGGCAAGATTGAGCCACGTGACGAGGTGAACATCAAGCCGCAAATCTCAGGCATCATCACAGAACTCTACAAGGAGGCTGGCGATGTGGTGAAGAAGGACGAGGTGATTGCCAAAGTGAAGGTCATCCCAGACATGTCGAACCTCAGCAGCGCTGAGAATCGTGTGAAGCTGGCTGAGATTTCTCTCAAGCAGGCTCAGACGGACTTCGACCGCATGAAGAACCTCTACACGGAGAAGGTGGTGAGTGCCGAAGACTACGAGAAGTCGGAGGTGGCGCTGAAGAATGCCAAGATGGAGATGAACAACGCCAAGGATGCCCTCCATATCGTCAGGGACGGTATCTCGCTCAACAATGCCCAGATGAGTACGACCCTCATCCGCTCGACCATCGACGGCATCGTGCTCGATGTGCCTGTCAAGGTGGGTAATTCAGTCATCCTTAGCAACTCCTTCAACGACGGTACCACCATCGCCACTGTCGCCAACATGCAAGACCTCATCTTTCGTGGCAAGATTGACGAGACGGAAGTGGGCAGAGTCGTTGCAGGCATGCCTGTGGAAATCACGGTGGGTGCCATCCAAGACCTGAAACTCAACGCCACCCTCGAATACATTGCCCCCAAGGCTGTGGAGGAGAACGGTGCCAACCTCTTCGAGATCAAGGCTGCCATCCAGTTGCCAGAAGGGGTGAAGATACGTGCTGGCTACAGCGCCAACGCTGAGATTGTGCTCGAACGCGCCACCAAGACTATCTGCGTGCCTGAGGCATCCCTCGAATTTGTGGGCGACTCTACCTTCGTCTATGTGCTCACCGACAGCACATCCTCCACCCAGCAGTTCGAACGCCGTTCTGTCACCACTGGCATCAGCGACGGCATCAACATCGAGATCAAGAAGGGACTGCAAGTGGGCAGCAAGGTGAGAGGCATCGAGATCATTGAGAATTGAAAATTGAGAATTGAGAATTAAAGTTGAAAGTTGGAAATTGCCTTATGAAACGTCATCATATCATTGCGTTAGCCTTCTCGCTCTGGGGGCTGGGGAACTTCGCCCATGCACAGGAGGCTTGGGACTTGCGCCAGTGCATCAACTATGCCATTGAGCACAACATCAACATCAAGCTGCAAGAGAACAACGTGAAGAATCAGGAGGTCTCGCTCAGCACTTCCAAGAACAGCCGTCTGCCCAATCTGCAGGCATCTGCAAACGAGAGTCTGGGCTTCGGACGTGGTCTGACCGGCAACAACACCTATGCCAATCGCAACACGCAAAGCACTTCGTTCAACCTTGGTTCTGACGTGCCGCTCTACACGGGTGGACAAATCACCAACCAGATCAAGCAGAACAAACTCAACCTGCAGGCAGCGCTGGCTGACCTCGAAAAGGCAAAGGAGAACATCAGCATGCAGGTGGCATCTGCCTACCTCGAAGCTGTCTATCAGAAAGACCTCGTTGCTGTGGCTGAACGACAGAAGGAACTGAGCCAAGCCCAAGAACGGCGCGTGGAACTGCTCTTCCAGAACGGCAAGGTGTCGGAGACCGAACTGGCTGAAGCCCGTTCACATGTGGCAGCCGACGAACTCTCCCTCACCCAGCAGCAGAACTCATCCATGCTTGCCCTGCTCGAACTCTCCCAACTGCTCGAACTCCCCACTCCTGAACAGTTCGACATCCAACAGCCCGAAGCCATTTCACCCTCTGCGGTTGTGCTCACAGCACCCGACGCCATCTATGCCGAAGCGCTCAACATCAAGCCACAGATTCTGGCTGGCAAGCTCAATGTGCAGAGTGCAGAAAAAGGTGTACGCATCGCACAGGCAGGTCATTATCCCTCTGTCCACTTCTCAGCAGGCATGGGTAGCAGCTACACCAAGGTCTCAGGCCTCGAAGCCGCCTCATTTGGCACGCAGATGGACGACAACTTCAACCAATCCCTTGGCATCTCCCTGTCTGTCCCCATCTTCAACCGATACGCCACCCGCAACGCTGTGCGTCAAGCCCGTCTGCAAGTGGCTGCCCAGCAGTTCCAACTCGAAGAGACCCAGAAGGCACTCTACAAGGAGATCCAGCAGGCCTACTACAATGCCCTCGCTGCCCAGAAGCAATGCATCAGTAGCGATGCTGCCCTCACTGCCTCCCAAACCGCCTTCAACCTCATGCAGAAGAAGTACGAGAACGGCAAAGCCACTGCCACAGAATACCAGGAGTCCAAGACCAACCTGCTGAAGGCAGAAAGCACTGCCCTTCAATCTCGCTACACCTTCCTCTTCCGCCAGAAGATACTGGAGTTCTATCGAGGCACAGAGTTGTAGATGAGTTGTCTGTTGTCTTCTGCACCGTCTGAATCTCGCCCGATTCGTGCAGATTTGTGTCATTCGTGTCCGTTTTGACGCTGCAAAGTTACGGACTATATAATGTACACGCAAATCCGTTTCCAAACTATCTGCTTTTTTGGAAACCGTTTCCAATCTTTCTTGTTTTTTGGAAACGGATAGGCTTCCGATGCCCACAAAGCCTCGCAATGTCAGCAGACATCACCCCGATCAGTCAGCAGACAAAGCCCCACTTATTGACTATAGTCAGGCGAACCTCACGACCAAAAAGGTTAAAAGGTTAATTGGTTAATTGGTTAATTTTTCAATTTTGAGCCGTGCGTGTACCTTATTATATATATATTATATATTAGGTATATATTATATATATAATATATAATATATACCTAAAAGGACAGAACCCCCATCTTCCCCCAATTGAAAAACAAAAAATTAACCTTTTAACCAATTAACCTTTTTAACCTTCTCAAATAAACAGTGCTTATTTAATAGTATATCAACAAGTTACAAAACAATCCCAACTTGATAGGAACAGCAAAGAAGGCGTTCTTTCCCCTCTTCACCCCCTCATTTTTGTACCTTTAGACAGCCAAAAACACACCCTCTGATAGTGAAGTTGAGGGAGGTGCACCCCAAAAAACGACCCAAATCCAAGCACTGAAAACATGAAAAATCCTTATGTTTCAAGAGCCTCATCCGCCAGACAATGAAGTCCAAAAAAATGCGATTTTTTTCAAAAAATAACACAAAAAACAAGATTGTCCCCATTTTGCCATCTCCACTTTACACTCTTTTTGAAAAAACTTTGTACCTTTGCAATGTGAAAACAAAACCTATATGGGAAGATGAATCAGAATAGTCAGAATAATCAGAATAATCAGAATTCTCAGAGCACTCAGAATGATCAGGGTCAGAAAATAACCTTTCTTCCTCAACATGGTCATTATCGCCACCTGCGGGTTTATCAGGTGACAGAAATGATATATGACATTACCTTTTATTTTACCCAGCATTATTTGCAGAAAGGTGACCGCACGATTGATCAGATGGTGCAGGCAGCCCGTTCTGGCAAGCAGAACATTGCCGAGGGCAATCAGGCTGCTGCCACTTCCAGCGAGACCGAGATAAAACTGACCAATGTAGCGAAGGCAAGCTTGGAGGAACTGCTCGATGACTACGAGGACTACTTGCGTGTGCGCAATCTGGAGCAATGGGGCAATCTCCATCCCAGATACGAGAAGATGCGACAATATGCTCGAAGTGAGCAGATAAAGAAAGACTATGCAGAAAAGATACAGCGCATGAATGATGAGGAAATTGCCAATCTTTGCATCACCCTCATCCATCAGGCGATGTATATGCTCCACAAACTGTTGGCTACCATGCAGGACCGCTTTGTAAAAGAAGGTGGAATCAAAGAACGCATGTTCCAAAGCAGGATCAATTACAGGAATGGTCTGAATCATCAGAACCTTCCGAATCAACAGCCCCCTCAGAACATTCAGAATCATCCAAATACTCCGAATACTCAAAACCCTTGTTAACCTCGAAACGGCGTACTATTACCTTTCCAAATAACCCATCCTTATTGCCAAAGAACCTGCCTCTGCTGAGAAATACTCGTGCATTTGTGTATTTTACGATTTTGTGAAGTTTTTAAGGATTGGCACTTTAGTGGGAAAATCCCTATTTATGAAAAAAGTTGGGGGATAAGTTTGGTGATTTTGTACCAAGGGTTTTAATGAAATAATGTATTGACTATGTGGAAAAGCGCCATTCATTATTCAAAAGAGGGCAAATGTTCTGGTTGCAGAATCCAT
>Ga0310695_10002950_pt1 | contig 34512 bp, 32 predicted proteins | sample RumenRJG_04DNA_FD_203882 | JGI IMG/M metagenome (GOLD analysis project Ga0310695, IMG submission 203882) | Bovine rumen microbial communities from Lethbridge, Alberta, Canada - RJG_04 (v2) (version 2) | ecosystem: Host-associated > Mammals > Digestive system > Stomach > Rumen | place: Canada... | reverse complement strand
CGGTGATGTCATCCTTCGTCATCGAATCCGTGATGCACGCACGGTCAATGCCGAGCGGGCTGCCAGCTCTCAGCTCGTATCCCTCAATGCAGTCATGCACGGAGAGTCCCCGGCTTCCCCTGGCGTGCAGCGCGTCAATATACTTCTGGAGGTGCTGCCTCTCCTCAAAGAGCTCCCTTGACTTCTCCTCAAACTCTGCAGGCTCCGCCGGGTGACCGGCATCAAGCGCCTCCTGGAGCTGACCGAGCATATGGCTGCGCGTCGCCTTGTTCGAGTGGAGCTCAAGGCAGAACGCGCCTATGCCGATGCGCTCAAGCCTCTTCTGCACCACCTCAAGGGCAGCTGCCTTCTCTGCGACAAAGAGCACCCTTTTGTCATGGCAGAGCGCGTTCGCGATGATGTTCGTGATGGTCTGGCTCTTGCCGGTGCCCGGAGGCCCGTACATGATGAAGCTGCGCCCGCCGTCCGCCATGGCGACTGCACTGAGCTGCGACGAGTCGGCCTCTATCGGGACGCAGAGCTCCCCGGGCTCCTCATGCTCATCAATGCTCCTGATGTCAACTTCCTTTCCGCCGTCTCCGAGCGTGCGCCTTGCAACGAGCGCGTCAATGATCGGGTTTTTCGCGATGAGGCTGAAGTTCTCGTGGATGTCGTTCCACATCACGAACTTGCTGAACGAGAAAAGGCCGAGGAGGCAGCGGTCCCTGACCTCCCAGCGCGGGCGTCCCGCGATCTGCGCGCGGATGGTGGCGAGGATCCTGTCGATGTCATAGCCGCTCTCGTCCGCCGGGAGCTCCCCGAGCCCCTTGACGGTCACGCCGAACTGGGTCCGGAGGTACTCTAGGAGCGTGGTGTTTACGTTCATGTCCTCGTCGCGCCCGCGGAGGACAAAGGTGCCGGCGGATTTCCTTATGAGCTGCACGGGGAAGAGGAGGAGCGGGGCCTCGCGGGCCACAACGCTCTTCTCTGTCTCAAACCACCTGAGCGTGCCGAACACGATGAAGAGCGTGTTGGCGCCGTTCTCGTCCAGCGAGTTGCGGCTCTCGCGGTAGAGATGGGTGAGCTCGGGCTGCAGATCCTCCGCCTTGAGCTCCGAGTAGACGCTGCCGCGCTTCAGCCCTTCGCTGATAAGCTCATCGCTGCCGCTTTCCGGGTTCGGCTGGATGGAGAGATCCCTGCCGGCCTGCAGGATGTCCTCCACCCTTCCGGCGTTCCCGGGCATGAATGCCATCACCTTCCTGCCGGTGCGCATATTGAGGAGGTTGTTGCGCAGTGTGAGGTCAAGGAGCTTCCGCTCCCAGATCCTGCGGCGGTAGTCGCTGCCTTTCTCATCGCTGAGATCATCCTCGTCAATGGAGTAGTGGCTTTCGACTCCGTCTGTCACGGCCTCATGCCTCACGCCCTCGTTCTCCTGAGCCTCGCCCTCAAGGGGAAGCGGCAGCACTCTCTCGAGACGGCAGCGCTTCACGTCCACGATGACGGTCTCGCCGGCGTCATCGGAAAGGTACTTTTTCGTGCCGGCAACGGCGTCCTCGAACGAGTAATCGGAATCAGAGCAGATGCAGACGGCGTTCACCAGCACCAGCTCGTTGACGCCGTCGCCGCTCCTGCTGCGGAGGAACGAGGCGTCATCAGTAACAGGCTGCGCGCTGTACTTGTCAACCAGCCAGCAGCCGATGAACATATGCCCGGGGACGGTGATTATGAGCGGGTGGAGGCCGACGGACTCCAGGACCGATGCCATCAGGATGCTCGCATCGGCGCAGGTGCCGACCTTTTCCTTCAGCACATCAGGCGCCAGGCGGATGCGCTGCCCGGTGCGCTCAAAGCTCGCGGGCGGCACGGAGTAGAGGATGCCCTGCTCGCGGAGGGCGTCAAACACCGCTGCAGCCTGTGCCCTCACGCGGTTGGCGTCCCGGGTCTGGTAGCCGTCGAGGGCGGAGTCGCCGGTGAGCTTTTTGAGTATTGCACCGGCCCTCGCCTGTATGGCGGAGAGCTCCGGCGCGTTCGGAGTGACGAATGAGGCGATGAGCTCAGGATGCACGTGACAGCCGGGCCATTCGTTGAAGGCAAGAATCCTTACCGGATAGTCCTCCCTGAACACTGTCTCTGGCTTCTCACTCCCGGCGTGCTGCACGATCGTGAGGCTAATCATCCCGCTCGCGCTTTCGCTGGCTTTGCGCAGGCGATCTGCATCAGGCGTTATCCTGATGTCCCTGAAGGTCACGGTGTTTCCCGCAGGAATCATGCTGACCGGCGTCCTGACCTCCGTGATGCCCTCCCCGCTTACGGTGAAGACAACATCGCGCAGCTCCTCTGAGGAGCTGATGTCAAGCGATGCAGGCTCCGTCTTCTGGCTCTGCACCAGCGCGTAGTTGAGGATTTCCGGATAGTCAAATTTAACGTTCAGCCTGTCGTTAGTCATATGAGCTTTCGTCTGTCTGTTTGCAGCATGCTGCGGGGAGAAGCCTCACTGCCAGAAGGCTCAGGCCTCCGGCACTGTTAAAAAGCAGTCCTGCACTGCCGCTTTTCCGCGGCAGCGAATGACATGCTTTAACGGATATGATAGCCGCGGGAGGTGCCGTGATCAAATTATGATGACGCGGCAGATGTCATAGCAGGACATCTCCGGCCGCTCGCGCGCCCAGATCTCACTGCGTCAGAGGAACATAGTCATGTATACAGGAATGAAGATGATGCCGTCTTCCTCTCTCAGATCCCTTGCGGAGATGATGCAGCGGTTCCTGATCCTTCCCCTGAATTTCCGGCAGAACGCATCGAGAGAGGCATGAGCGCGGTAGCCTGACATTCTCATCTCAACCGGTGAAATGCCGTCAGAATCAGAAATTATGAAGTCCGTGCTGTAATGCTTCTTCCCGCCGCTGTGCGGTATTGTGTGGAAGAAAAGGCTCCTTCCTGATGACCTCAGCATCTGTGCTGCGGCGTTCTTGTAGACAAAGCCCATAGCGGTGTTCATCCTGTCATTAAAAATTCCGCTGTAGATTGGTTTTTCCGCCACTCCCTTATCCCTGAATGCAAGCGTGGAGAAGAGACCTGTATCACCGGCAAGCAGCCTGAAGCGTGAAGGATTACTAGTGAGTGCCAGACCGGCGCCAGGATCTTCAGAGCTGTAAGCTGCATTAACTGCCATTGAATCATGCATCAGACGGATGAGACGCTCAATACGCCCGGCCTCACTCCGGGGATGACAGCCACGGGCTCAAAGGAGGCCGTCTGCCACCGAATCTGTCCGGCTTTTCTGCCGTTTTCCACCAAATATTTTCAGACTATTTTGCCGTTTTCCACCAAATTTTAATGAGTGCACAGATAAGAAATACGATTAATTCTGATAACAGGCTGCTGACCAGCCTGCAGAAGAGCGAGTCAGCGATGCCCGAGATCCCACACTCCCCAGGAGTCTGCTCCGAGAACCATTCTGCACTCCATCTGCAGCATAGAGAGGAAATTTATGGAATTCTCGAAATTCCCGAGCAGACAGCCGGCGCAGAACTGATGGCAGTTGTCACTCAGAACGTTGTAGTCCCTGCGGGACCCGATCATCTTTCTAGCCCTTTCGGCAGCTTTCCCGCTTCCGACAGCACGTCCAGCGCGGCAGGATACATAGATGCGCGTCGCGGGGGTGCCTTCCATGAACCCCTCCGGCGAGCGGGAGACAATCCTGCCGTCATGCTCGAGGGCAACTATCTGATTATCACCAATATAGATCCCGGAATGCTCGGCAAAGCCGAAGGCAAGATCGCAGTAGACAACAGAGCCCGGAACAGGCCTGACAAGGACAGGCTCAGACGCAGTACTGCTGTCTGATTTAAGTGATTCAGAACCATGTTCGGGACGGTCTGCTCCTGTGCCGTCAGCCGTCTGGCCATGACCGCGCTGCTGCGCCTCAGGACATCCCCTGCTGCGATCTATTTTTTTCAGGACGGCTTTCAGTACATCGTATAGGGAATTCATGGAACCTCTGAACTGGTACACAAGGAGTAAGTTAAGGAGTAAGTTAAAGTGTAAGTTGAAATGGCGCAGCAGTGCAGTCTGTCTTTTGACTCAGTAATATGAGGCATATGTTTATTGACTGAAGAATTGCTTTGCCATTTTCACGCCTCAATGTCTGCGACAGAGGTCCTGAAAAAAACGTGGCCATGCATGAAAGAGCCCCGGACAGAAGAATCAGGCCTTAAGCTGGCTCACGAGCTCAGGATAGACCTGCCTGCAGATATCGTTCATCATCATGACCATGCCGACCGAGAGATCCGGCGCAGTCGACCTGCTGACAAACGTGTCCGCTGAAATCACTATCTCGCTGCCGCTCAGGGCAAACCTTGCGTAGTCATGCGAGAGGTTGAGGCTGTTGCAGAGGTTCACTGCCTGCCCTTCCTTCCCCGCGGGGACATTGAAGAGTCCGGCAGTCCTGATGTGAAAGTCAGAGTAGCCGGCCTCGGATCTGCTGCTCACTGCGGCAACATATCTGAGATTGCCTCCGAAAAATCCGCTGAAGCCGATGGCAAACATGCCGCTGTCACCGTCTTTTTTGCTGTCTGCGAGGACAATGCCGTTTTTGCTGAAAGCCTTTTCAACCGCATCAACAATAGTCGGTGTCTTTTTTGCCGGAGATGAGCCTGCTTCTGCCATATCCTGATTTTCCTTATGAGCTGTTGAGATAAGCGGCCGCTGAAACTGACGGGGGCACGCAGCCGCACAGAGTCAGTATGTCACTTACGGTCGATGATTTTCATGATCTCGCCGATGAAAATGTCATGAGCGTCCCTGTCCGGATAGATTTCACTGACGATTTCCGGATCGATGTTCTCCTTCAGAATGGGGCCTTCATAGAGCTTGCGGCAGACGAATACCCTCGTTGCCTCCTTAAAGGTGACAGTCCCGTCAGTGAACTCCGGGGTAAGCGAGGTCTTCGCAACCTTGTCGCCGTCCCTTCCGGAGAGCTTGCCGAGTATGGCGAGATCCTTCCTGTGCTCCTTCGGGAAGAAGCTTACGGTGAAGAGCTCATTGCTTCTGAGGAACTCATTGGTGTAGCGGGTCGGATGGATGTAGATGGTGACAATGGGCTTTGCCTTTCCCGCGTTTCCCCAGATGGAGCCGAGGCTGCCCCAGGAGATGGTGCAGGTGTTGAACTTATCAGGAGTGCCTGCCGTCGCAAGCGCCCATTCGTTGTTGAACATGTCGAAGACCGGAAAGCTCTCCTTTTCGAAATCCTTCATGAAATTCTCCCTGAATCAAAAAAGTGTCTGCGCCCGTCCATGCCACGTGCGCCGTACACGGTTAATATGGCTGCCTTCCCGTGCAAAATCAAGCAGGGAATTTTCCGCAGCCGGCACAGGCAGGCGGCTCCGTGATGCCATGCCCGCCTCCAGATTTTCCCTGAAAATGAAAGCGGCGGTCCCCGCTTCCGCGGAGGCCGCCGCCTGTCTTGCATCGCCGGAGAGACTCTCTCCGGCACTGATGCATCACGATGCGTCGCCGAGGTTCCTCAGCTTCTTCCCTTCCATGAGGTTCTTCTCGATGCCCTCAAGGGAGATTCCCTTGGTCTCGGGGACATACATCATGGTGAAGAAGATGAAGGCGAAGTTGAAGACGCCGAGCATCACGAACGTTGCGGTATTGCCAATCGCACCGAGCACGATGGGGAACACCGTGGTGATGATGGCGTTCGAGATCCAGTTTGACGCGGTCGAGCAGGTGATGCCGAAATCCCTTCCCTTGAGGGGCTGGATCTCGGAGCAGAGCACCCAGATAAGAGGTCCTGCTGACGCTGCGAAGCCGACGATGAAGATCATTACCGCGCCGACAGTGACATAGGCGAGGGCCCCTCCGTTGTCAGTATGCAGGCTGATGCAGGCAGCTATGGTGAGCATGGCTGCAGCCATGATAGCAAAGCCCGTGATGAGGATCGGGCGGCGGCCCCACCTGTCGACAAGCGCGATGGCAATGAAGGTCGAGAGGACGTTCGTGATGCCGATGACTATCGTCGCCCACATCTGCGCGTTGTGCGAGCCGAACCCGGCCATCTCCATGATCTTCGGGCAGAAGTACATGACGATGTTGATGCCGGTCAGCTGCTGCACGAGCTGCAGCACGATGCCGAGGAACACGACCTTCCTGAAGTTGGCATTCGCCCTGAAAAGGCCGAAGCCGTCATGCTTGACCTTCAGGGTGTCCTTGATGTTCGAGACCTCTGTCCTGATCTTGTCAACGCTGGTCCTCACCTTCTTCAGGACCTCGATTGCCTCATGGTCCTTGCCCTTCGCTATGAGCCAGCCATAAGACACCTCCGTTCAGCAGGGGGATAAACATCGTGATTGTATCGGCTTGACCTGTTTAACTTGTTGACGCAACGCCCAGAATTCACACATTTCTGAAATCGTCCCAGGGGCGTGCGCTCGCCGGGCGGCAGCCGGCTGAATAAAAAAAATAAGGGCCGGAAACATATCTGTCCCGGCCCGGGGGAAAGCCCTCTGATTCCCGTCACTTATGAACTGAAAGAGGGTGACCGCTCACTAACGGCTTCATTTCATGCGTTCCGCTCACCAGCCGCCGCTGTTCCGGCTCTCTTCTTCCCTGCGCCTGTCCTCCTCGCGCTGCCGCTCCTCTTCCATACGGCGTTCCTCTTCACGGCGCTGCTCCTCATCGCGTCTCTCCTGCTCGCGCCTCTGTTCCTCCCGCCATTCTTCCTCGCGGCGCCTGTCCTCCTCCCACTGCCGCTCCTCGCGCTCTCTGTCCTCTTCCCTCTGTCTCTCATATGCCCGGCGGCTCTCCTCTTCCCGGAGCTCCTCCTCTTCACGGCGTTTCTCTTCTTCCTCCTGGCGTCTTCGCATCATGAGCCAGTCCTGGTATTCCTTTTCGTCCATGCGCCTTCTGGCTTCCTCCTCCTCACGGCGCCTCTCCTCTTCCCTGCGCCGGCGCTCGGAATCGTCATAACCGCGATGATAACTATAACTGCCGCGTGAAGAATAGCGCGGAGCCTGACGCTTTGGAGGGCTGTACGGTGTGGCTGATGAGGGAATTAAGCCAAGCACCAGGCAGAAAAGCGGAAATGCAAGCGGTATAAGGATCAGGAAAACAGTCCACAGACCGGTTAAGTTCATATCATGCAGCCGCCTTGTAAATATTGATAAAAGCGACCACAGCATGGCGACACCCGCACCGAAGATGACGCAGGCTGCAGCGCCCGGCTCGACAAATCCCTTATCCCCGGCGAGGAGTGAAACTGCACATCTGAGCACGAAAAAGCCCAGGATCAGAATCAGGAGCCTGCCCCAGAACTCCTTCCTCTTAATGTGCCCGCTGAAGCTGAGCCAGCCTGAAGGTGACAGCAGAGTACCGGGACTGAACTTCTGAGATGAAGGCCTGGCTTTTGCTGTCTTGAGATCAGAGAAGATGTCAGAGGCGGGGCTGCCGCACCTGGGGCAGAAGCTGCTGCCGTCAGGCATGAAGGCCCCGCAGTTGCTGCAGAACATTCCGGGACTCCTTTGCCGGCAGCAGTGAAGTCTGCGCTGTCAGCTGTTTCTTTATCCATTGTCCGGATCAGCCGGTCCGGTTCTGAGAATGCCCGGCATCCGTCACCGGGCGGCTGTCCTTACGGCCTCCGGTTATTCAAAGGAGGCCTGAAAGCTGTCACTCACCGTCGTGATGGTGGTGATGGCAGCAGTGATCATGCCCGTCATGATCGTCATCGTCATGGTCATGATGATGGCAGCAGTGGTCATGATCACCATCGTCATCGTGGTGATGGTGCCCGCAGCAGCAGTGGTCATGGTCATCGTCATCGCCGTCGTGATGGTGGTGGCAGCAGCACTCATCATCATCGTCATCCTCGCAGTGGCCGTGCGGATGGGCGTGGCCGTGCTTGAGCTCCTCAGCGGTCGGCTCGCGGACCTCATCTATGGTGATGTCGAAGTTGAGGTTCATGCCGGCAAGCGGATGGTTCATGTCGATGGTTACGTCATCTCCGTCGATCTTCACTACAACGGCGGTCTGCATGCCCTGATCGGTCTCAAGGCTGTAGGCGGAGCCGACCTCGGGCTCGAGCCCCTCGAAGAGCGCGCGCTTCACGGTGCGGACCTTGTCTGCGTCCCTCGCGCCGTAGGCCTCCTCAGGGGTGAGCCTGACGCTGAGCTTCTCGCCTGCCTCACGGCCCTCGAGCTTCTGCTCGAGGCTGTCCAGGAGCCTCCCGGTACCGTGCATGTAGACAAGATCCTCGCCCGCGGACTCGTCGAGGACATTCCCCGCGTCATCCTTCAGCACATAGGAAATGGAAACAACGCTCTTGCTCTGAATTTTCATATGTAAACCCGTTTTCCGGTAATAAAAAATGATGAATGAGTATAGCGCAAAGACCGGTTATTCCGGAGCATTGCGCCAGGCTGAGGCAATTCTCTCGGAAATCCCCTGCTCCCTCGGATCGATCTCGTTCTTCTCCTTCTTCCAGCCCCTGCACCAAGTGGTCTGGTGCTTCGCGAGCTGGCAGGTGGCCGTGACGGCCCGGAAGATCATCTCCTCGCGCGTGAGCTCCCCTGAGAGGTACTGCCACATCTGCCGGTAGCCGACCGAGCGCATGCTCGGCATCTCAGGACGGAGCTTTCCTGTCGCCATGAGCCCCCTCACCTCGTCCTCGAAGCCGTTCTTCAGCATCTCGACGAAGCGCAGCCTGATTTTCTCCCGGAGATAGCCTCTGTCCGGGAGGGTCATGAAAGTGAGCAGGGGATAGCGGAATGTCCTGCCGGGCTTCCGGAGGAGCTCGGTCATGGTCCTCCCGCTGATTTCCCAGACCTCGAGCGCGCGGATGGTGCGCTGCGGATCGTTCTCGTTGATTCTGGCCGCGGACTGCGGATCGACCTCGGCGAGCTTGTCATGGAGGGCCTTCAGGCCGTGCTCCTCGATGAAGGAGGTAAGGCCTGCCCTGACGCCGGGATTCGACTCAGGAAGGGGAGAGAGCCCCTCGGCGAGGGAACGCATGTACATCATGGTCCCTCCCGCAAGTACCGGCACATGGCCGCGCGCGAGGATGCCGGCCGCGGCCTCCTCCGCATCGCGGAAGAACTCCGCCGCCGAGTAGGTCTCCCAGGGATCCCTGATGTCGATGAGGTGATGGGGTATGCCCCTCATCTCCTCATCATCCGGCTTCGCCGTGCCGATGTCCATCCCGCGGTAGATCAGCGCTGAGTCGACGCTTATCACCTCGCCCCCGACCTTCTCCGCGACCTCGACCGCAATCCTGGTCTTTCCGGCAGCGGTCGGTCCGATTACGGCTATCACAGGCTTCATGCGTCACCTCCGGTATGCTTCCTGACCGCCTCATCGAGGAAATCCGCGGGGAGCCGCTCCATCAGGCCAGCCGCGCGCGCGGCCAGATCAAGCGCCTCTGCGGGCGTGAACTTCCTCCCCTCCGCGGCTGTCTTTGCAAACAGCTCCGCAAACGGCCTGTCGGGCGCTCCGGCGAGGCCCCGGTCCGCGGCGTCCGTGATGAGGCGGAGGCTGGTGTCGGCGACAACGGTGGTCCGGAGCGCAAGCGGAACCGCGTTGAACTGCACGGAATTCCCTCTCACCCGGAGGGAGAAGCCGAGGCTCTTCAGGAACTCATCATGTCCGCTTATCCACGCGGCATTCTTCTCCGATGTCCTGACTGACACCGGCATGATAAGAGGAGCAGACGAGAGTGCCCGGAGGGGCGTGCCCTCAAGGAGCGCATCCTCCGTCACCCTGATGAACGCCCCGGGGAGATTCAGAAGATAAAGATCTGATTTTCCGGCGAACACTCCGGTATGCCCGTCAACTATCCTGAGGAGGCGGTATTCCGTGTCAGCGCCTGCCGCGGGGGACGCCGCGGCGGATGTGCCGGCGCCGGACCCGTCACCGGCGCCATCCTCTTCCTCTCCGGGGAGCCTTGCCCGGTAAAGCTCCTCATATGCCCTCGCGGAGCGCTCCATGTCGCTTCTCGAGAGCTGCCGCTCACCGCCGCTCCTGAACTGCTGCGACCTGCTCCGGAAGCCGCCGGCTGATTCCTGACTCCCGCCGCGGGAGCAGGTTCCGGCACCGCTGCCCGCACCGCCGGCGCGTACCCGGAGCGTGAACCAGGAGTCCTCACCTTTCCCGCTGCCGCCTGATGGGATGCTGCCAGAAGCGCTCCCCAGGGGGGCTCCCGCAGGAGCGGCCCCGCCGCTCCCGGGCGCGGTTCCAGGCGCCGCGGTTTCACGGTTTCCGGAGAATAGGTCCTCTCCCTCCCGCCGTTCCCTGAACTTTATCTCCGGCGGAGCGTAGCCTCCCTCGTCAGTCTCGGGAAAGACGCTGCCCTGCCCGTAGACCCCGGCGAAGGCGTTCCTCACGCCGAGCACCACGAGATCATGCACGGACCTAGCCTCGGCGAACCTCACCTCATGCTTTGTCGGGTGGACGTTGACGTCAACGTCATGCGGATCAATCTTAAGGTAGAGCACATAGGAGGGGACGGCGTTCTTCCCAGTGATCTCGGTCGCCGCCTGCCTTACGGCATGCATCAGGAGACGGTCGCGCACCGCCCTGCCGTTCACGAAGAAATACTCGTCAGGCGCTGAGCCTCCCTCCGGATCGGGCATCATGATCCAGCCCTTGAGCTCTGTTCCGGCGCTCTCCTCCGAGACCCTGACGGCCTCCTCGGCAAATGATCCGCCGACGACCGATCCGACCCGGATGATGTCCTCGTCAGGATCCGCGGGGATCCTCACGGTCTTCACGAGGCGCCCGTCGCGCCTCAGGGAAATCTCGAAGTCAAACCTCGAGAGCGCGAGATGGGAGACGGTCTGCAGGATGCGGGAGAACTCGGTCTTCTCGCTCTTGAGGAAGCGGCGCCTCGCCGGGACGTTGAAGAAGAGATCCTTCACCTCGACCGTCGTGCCCACCGGGTGCGAGGCAGGCTTTATGGACGCCTCCTCTGCGCTTCCCTCGGCAAATACCTGCCAGGCCTCCTTCTCATCCTCCGTGCGGGAGGTGAGGGTGAGCCTCGAGACAGACGCCGCCGAGGCTAGCGCCTCGCCGCGGAAGCCCATGGTGGTGATGGCGGCGAGATCGTCAGCCGTGCTGATTTTCGAGGTGGCGTGGCGCACAAGCGCGAGCGGGAGCTCGTCACGGGGGATGCCGGAGCCGTTGTCCCGGACGCGGATGAGCTTTGCCCCGCCCTGGACGATGTCTACATCGATTCTGGTGGCGCCGGCGTCAAGAGAGTTCTCGACAAGCTCCTTGACGACTGACGCGGGACGCTCCACGACCTCGCCGGCCGCAATCTGATTGGCAAGAACCGGAGGCAGAAGCCTTATTGTCACTGTTACCTCCGTCTCTAAGATCCGGGAAAGCCCGGGGGAAGGCGCCCGTCACGGGCGCCCCTGAATGTCAGAATGAGAAGCCGTTGATCTGTACAGGATAGCCCGTACGGTCCTCAAGGGCCTGGCGGAGCCTGCTCTCGTCAACCTCGGGATCGGTGATGAAGCTGACCGCGTCGCCTGAGAGCGACAGCGGGACCTGGTGCTCGGAGCTGAACTCGGCCTCGTTCTCGGAGAGCGGCTGGTGCACCTCGAGGAACATCGAGCCGTCAGGCTCGCGCGAGTACTTCACAGGCTGGTTGATGAACTGCACCCTGGTCCCGACCGGAACGTTGTGGAAGAGCCAGGCGATGTCCGCGTCGCGCAGGCGCACGCAGCCGTGGCTCACGCGGAGCCCGATGCCGAAGTTCGCATTGGTTCCGTGGATCGCATAGAGCCTTCCGACATAGAGCGCGTAAAGGCCCATCGGGTTGTCCTTGCCGGCAGGGACCACAGCCGGGAGCTCCTCGCCCCTTGCCTTGTACTCGGCCCTCATGGCGGCCGTCGGCGTCCAGGTCGGGCCGTCCTTCTTCCTCTCGACCTTGGTCACCCAGTCCTTCGGTGTGTCCCTGCCGAGCTGCCCGATGCCGATGGGGAGCACCACGACGGTGCCGCTGTCCTTCGGATAGTAGTAAAGGCGCATCTCGGCGGTGTTGACGATGATGCCCTCATGTACAGTGTCAGGAAGGATGAGCTGGTGCGGGATGATGAGCGTGGTGCCCTTCTTCGGCGACAGCGCGTCAACCCCGGGGTTTGCCTCGAGCATGTTGCTCAGGCCGAGCTGGTACCTTGACGAGATGTCCTCGAGCGAGATGTTGCCGCCCGGCACCTCATAGGTGAGATTCTCCCCGACGACCCTTCCGCCGTCGCGCGGAAGCACATACTCGACCGCGTCCGCCGAGGGCGCCGCCAGATACGCGGCGCAGGCGGCAAGCGCCGCGAAAACTCCCCACTTCTTCATGAACCTAGTCTCCTGCTCATCACACCGTCTGCCATGCGGCAGCGATGCCGCTCATTCTACCATACAACGGGATCAGGCAGAATGTCCCGCCGCATGCGTCAAAACACTCTTCATGGCGTATAATTGCAGTGTTTTAACATTTGAGCCCTCAGGGCTTTTGAGAGACATCCGAAATGACTATGGCAAACCAGGAACAGTACAATCCACACGAAATCGAACCGGCAGTTCAGAAATACTGGGACGAGCACCAGACCTTCAAGGCCAGAATGGATAAGAGCAGGGAGAAGTTCTACTGCCTGTCGATGTTCCCCTATCCTTCCGGACGCCTCCACATGGGGCACGTCAGAAACTACACCATCGGCGACGTGATCTCCCGCTACCAGCGCATGAACGGCAAGAACGTGCTGCAGCCCATCGGCTTCGACTCGTTCGGCCTCCCCGCGGAGAACGCGGCGGTCAAGAACAAGACCCAGCCCGCGAAGTGGACCTACTCCAACATCGAGTACATGGAGGGGCAGCTCAGGCGCCTCGGATTCGGCTTCGACTGGTCGCGCGAGATCAAGACCTGCACTCCTGACTACTACAAGTGGGAGCAGAAGTTCTTCACCGAGCTCTACAAAAAGGGCCTCGTCTACAAGAAGATGAGCTCCGTCAACTGGTGCCCGCACGACGAGACCGTGCTCGCGAACGAGCAGGTCCAGGACGGCCGCTGCTGGAGGTGCGACACCCCGGTAGTAAGGAAGGAAATCCCCCAGTGGTTCCTCAAGATCACGAGCTACGGCGACGAGCTCACCGACTTCCTCGACAAGCTCCCCGGCTGGCCGGAGAGGGTCAAGACCATGCAGCGCAACTGGATCGGGAGGTCCTACGGCGCCTCGGTAACCTTCGGCGTTGACGGAAGCGATGACACGCTTGAGATCTTCACCACCCGCCCCGACACCCTGATGGGCGTAACCTATGTCGCGGTCGCAGCCGAGCACCCGCTCGCGAAGAAGGCAGCAGCCGGCAATCCGGAGCTCGCGAAGTTCATTGACGAGATCAGGCAGCTCAAGGTCGCCGAGGCGGACATCGCGACCATCGAGAAGAAGGGCATGGCGACCGGCCTCTATGCCATCCATCCCCTGAACGGGAAGAAGGTCCCGATCTGGGTAGCGAACTTCGTCCTCATGGACTACGGCACCGGCGCCGTCATGAGCGTACCCGCGCATGACCAGAGGGACTGGGACTTCGCGAGGAAGTACGGCCTCCCCGTAATCCCGGTAATCAAAAAGGCTGACGGCAGCGAGCCCGACGTCTCGAAGGAGGCATCGGTCGAGCACGGCGTCACCTTCAACTCCGGCGAGTTTGACGGGCTCGACTTCGACCACGCGACCGACGCAATCATAAAGAAGCTCGAGAGCATCGGCCGCGGCCACCGCACCGAGAACTTCCGCCTCCGCGACTGGAGCGTCTCCCGCCAGAGATACTGGGGCGCCCCGATCCCGATGCTCACCCTTGAGGACGGCACGGTAGTCCCGGCTCCCGAGGATCAGATCCCGGTGATCCTCCCCGAGGATGTCACCATGGACGGCATCAAGAGCCCCATCAAGGCTGACAAAAACTGGGCGAAGACCACCTACAACGGCCAGTCTGCGCTCCGCGAGACCGACACCTTCGACACCTTCATGGAGTCAAGCTGGTACTACGCCCGCTACTGCTGCCCTGACTACAAGGACGGCATGCTTGATCCGGAGGAGACCAGCTACTGGCTCCCTGTTGATCAGTACATCGGAGGAATCGAGCATGCCTGCCTGCACCTCCTCTATGCCCGCTTCTACCACAAGCTGCTCCGCGACGCCGGCCTCGTCAAGTGCGACGAGCCGTTCACCAACCTGCTCTGCCAGGGCATGGTGCTCGCTGACGCCTTCTACTACACTGACGACTCGGGCGCCCGCGTCTGGATAAGCCCTCTCGACGTCGAGGTCACGAGGGACACCGCCGGCAACATCACCAAGGCCACCTGGCAGGGACACGAGCTCGTGCACGCCGGCATGACCAAGATGTCGAAGTCCAAGAACAACGGAATCGATCCGCAGACCATGGTTGACCGCTACGGCGCCGACACCGTCCGCCTCTTCATGATGTTCGCCTCCCCCGCAGAGCTCACCCTCGAGTGGTCCGCATCCGGCGTCGACGGAGCGCAGCGCTTCCTGAAGCGCCTCTGGAACATGGTGATGGACAACGTCCAGTACAGGGATCTGAAGGTTGATCCCTCGAAGCTCACCGAGAGCGAGAAGGCCGTCCGCCGCGATGTCCACAAGACCATCGCCAAGGTGACCGACGACATCGGGAGGCGCCAGACTTTCAACACCGCGATAGCCGCGATCATGGAGCTCATGAACACCCTCGCGAAGATCACCGGAACCGATGAGGGCAGCAGGGCCGTCCTGGTCGAGGCGCTCAACGCCATCGTCCTGATGCTCTACCCGGTAACCCCGCACATCTGCTTCGTACTCTGGAACAGGCTCGGTCATGAGGGAGCCATCGACGACGCGTCCTGGCCGAAGGCCGACGAGAGCGCCATGGTCTCCGACACCAAGCTCGTCGTAGTGCAGGTCAACGGAAAGGTCCGCGACCGCCTCACCATGCCCGCTGACGCAGGTGAGGCCGAGGTCAGGGCCGCAGCCGAGAAGTCGCCGAACACCGCGAAGTTCCTTGAGGGGAAGACTGTCCGCAAGGCCATCTTCATCAAGGGCAAGCTCCTCAACCTGGTTGTTGCATGAGACCGGCCGCATGAAAAGAAGACTCCTCCGGCTTTTTTCCATCATCCTCCTCGCTGTGCCCGCGCTCACAGGCTGCGGGTACAGCCTCGCGGGCTACAGTGAGAACAACGGCGAGGCCAGGTACAAGAAGGTCCTCCTCTACGGCAGCAAGTCGGATCTCCTCTACCAGGAGCTCTACATCCGCCTGCGCGCCGCCGGGGTGGAGCTCCTGCAGGAGAAGACCCCGGACGCCGTGACCATCATCCTGAGCGGCTCCCGCGTGAAGCGCAGCCTCAGCGCGGTTGACAGCAGATCCCAGGAGCTGCAGTACAACATGCAGAGCGCCACGAGCTACTCCTTTGTCCTCCCGGACGGCAGGGTCATCGCGAAGAAGTCGAAATTCAACCGCACCATCCTCAACAAGGGCGTCGAGGCGCTCGCCGGCGCGAACGAGCAGAGGCTCCTCATAAACGAGATGAAGCAGCAGACCGTTGATGAGATCTTCATCAACTTCATGAGGCTCCGCTGATGGCAGATCTCCTCTACTCCGCAGCGGATCTCGCAGCGGCCGTCCGCCGCGGAGAGGGCACGCTCGCGGTGATCTTCAGCGACGAGCCCTGCATCACCGGGCTCATGAGCGACGCCGCCGCAGAGGAGTTCAGGAAGAAGGGCTATGAGGACCTCACCCGCTTCAGCGCTGGGACGTTCTCCTGGGAGCAGCTCGCGACTGCCGCCGGAAGCTTCGACATGTTCTCCTCAAGGAGGATATTCCTGGTGTCGGCGGAGGATCAGCCGGTCTCTGCGGCGGAGAAGGCGCTCCCCGCGGTGAAGGCAGGCGGCGCCGACACCGCCTTCATCATCATCTGCAAGAAAATCACCAAGGCCAACCAGACAGCCAAGTGGTACAAGAGCCTCCTCTCCGCCGGTGCAGTGACCGCCTCGGCCATGGCCCCGTTCAGGCAGCAGCTCCCCCAGTGGTTCGGGAATGAGGCGAAGCGCATCGGCGTAGAGCTCTCTCCTGACGCGCTCGCCTTCATGGCCTCCTCGTTCGAGGGCAACCTCGGCGCGGGGCTGCAGGAGCTGAGGAAGCTCGCCCTCGAGAAGCTCCCCGGGCCTCTGAGCCTCGAGACCGTCCGGAACTCCGTATCCCCGGACAGCAGGTATGACGTGTTCGCGCTCTCCGATGCCATGCTTTCCGCGAACATGGCGAAGGCGGTGAAAATCGTCTCCGCGCTCCGCGAGGCGGGAGAGGAGTCCATGGGCGTAATAAGGGTGATTGGGCGAGACCTCCTCTGCGTTGACGCGCTGCAGCGCCTCAGCTACCGCCGCGCCGACACCGAGCGCGCCTTCAGCGGCATGAAGGTCTGGCCCTCGAAAAAGGCCCAGTACCAGAACTGCGCGAGGAGGCTCCACACCTCTGCAGTCAGTGACATGATCTCCGACATAGCCGCCGCTGACCGCGCCTCCTGCAGCTTCTCCGAGGAGGAGGCCTGGAGCAGGATCATGGACTGCATGGGGCGCCTCAGGGACACTAGAAGGTGAGAGCGCTGCTTCTGCTCGGCGGGACGTTCTCCCCGGTGCACCTGGGGCACCTCCGGATGGCTGAAATCGCCTCGGAGAGCCTCGGCGTCAGCGCGACGTTCCTCATCAACTCCATTCCGCCCCATAAGGAGGCGCCGTCGGTTACAAGCAGTGACCGCCTCCGCATGCTGGAGATCGCCCTTAAGGGCACGGGCTTTTCCATCGACACGAGGGAGCTCAGGCGGAGCTCCCCCTCCTACACCTCGGAGACGCTCCGGGAGATAAGGGCTGAACGGCCACATGATCCGGTCATCTTCATCATCGGCATGGACTCCTTCAGGACCATCGGATCCTGGCATGAGGCGGAGGAGCTCCCGGAGCTTGCGAGCTTTTTCGTGATAAGGAGGCCGGGGACGGAGGTGCCGCCTCCGGAGAAGTCATTCCTCGGACAGCATGCAGAAAGGGCGGGACAGGCAGGGGAGCTGCTGAGAGCACCTGCTGGAAAATATTTCATATCGGAGAGGGAGTGCCTTCCCGTGTCATCCACGGCAATCAGGCAGGCGCTCGCGCGCGGGGAGGAGCCATCTCTCATCTCACCAGAGGTGCTCCAGTACATCAGGAAGAACGGGCTCTACCGGTAACAGGCCCGGGCCTTCAGTCCTTCTTTTCCCCGGTGCTCACGGGTGTTGCCGAGCCGTAGGCGCGGAGAGGCCTCCCGGCCTCGTCGAACTCATTGGTGTAGGCAACCCTGAAGGGGATCCGGTTGTCGGTGAGTAGCATGACGTCCTCAAGGTAGGGGACGCCCTCCGCAAGCTTTCTGTGCCACTCGCGGTACTCATCAGCGAAGTCGGGCTGGAAGAGGCGGCTCTTTATCACAGGCTCCGGGTAGTCACGGATGACAGCGGGGAGCCCCAGCTCCCTGATGCACCTCGAGCAGGGCCTCATCTCATGCGTCCTGATGTCATACTCCCAGGCAAAGGAGCTGTCATGCTCGGCAGCATAGTGATAGCGCTTCTCGCTCCTTAGGAGCTCATCGTAGCTCTTCTTCTCCGCGGTGATGTTCTGCACCATCACATAATAGAAGGTCTGATCGCCTGCCCGCCCGAGCTCCCTGATGAAGCTCCTCACGCAGATGCGGTCTGACCCGCAGCACTTCGAGCAGATCGTCCTCCAGGTCTCGCAGCTCTGCTCCTCTCCTGTTTCGGAGGCCCTCCTGAGCGCGTCCAGGTACACTCTCCGGTTGTCGGTGTCGAGCGTCCCCAGGGCGTCAAGCCTCAGGATCTCCTGATCTGACATCACGAGGCCGATTTCCTTTGAATACTTGCGGTTAACCCTGAGGATCTCTATTCTGCCCTGGCGGAGTGAGATTATCGCCGCCCCGCCCACATAGCTGTTGAAGATGAGAGTCTCCATCGACGAGGGATCCCAGAACTTTCCCGCGTCCATCTCCTCAGGGAGCTCAATCGCGGGAGCCACGGGCTCGGAGGCGGAGGTCTCGAGCTTCCCGCGGAACTCCTCCTCCGGGACAGGCTTAGAGTAGAGATAGCCCTGGATATAGGAGCAGCCGATGCTCTCCATGAAGTCAGCCTGCGGCTCTGTCTCTACGCCCTCGGCGATTACCGGGGTGTGGAGCCACCTTGCCATCTGCACGACGGCATTGATGATGGCGCCGCCCCGCCCGGTCATGCCGCCGCTGAAGAAGCGCATGTCGAGCTTGATGAAGTCAAAGGGGAGATCCTTCAGCACATTGAGCGAGGAGTAGCCGCTGCCGAAGTCATCCATCTCGACCTTGTAGCCGATCTCCTGCAGGCCGCTCACGAAGGCCGCAACCCTCTCGGGGCCTCCGATGACGGAGGACTCGGTAATCTCCGCGTGGAGGAGCCTTACCGGGACGCCGAGCCTCTTCCTGATCTCCTCGAGAGACAGAGTGTAATCGTCATGGAGTATGTCGAAGCGGGGAGATGTTGAAGGAGACCGGGACAGGATGGATGTCAGAGGCAAGGGCCCTCTCCTGGAAAGAGCAGACCCGCTCGAATATCGCGAGATCGGCCTTCCAGAGCATGCCGGCATTCTCGAGGACCGGGATGAAGTCGCTGGGGTACTGCATCCCTGCCTCGGGATCGCGCCACCTCATGAGCGCCTCGGCGCCGATGATCCTCTTAGTTGAATGGTTGACCTTGGGCTGGAAGCAGGCGAATATCCAGCCTTTCTCGATAGCCTCGTCAAGTGACGACAGCAGCTCTTTCTCAGTAAGTTTCCTGTTCATCTGGCATTGCCCCGGGGCTAAATCCATAACTCTGTGCGCCGCGTCAAAGGCGGCGGAAAACCAGTAAATATTAATACGGCTGAGCGCCTGCGGCATGATTTGATCTCACAAAATCAGAAACAGACGCAGGAAAAATTAGAGAAATCAAAAAGAGATAAAAACAGAAAGATACGGTTAAAAAGGAATTTATCTGGAAGTTCAGAAGAGGGAGATTTGAAAGAAGCTCCAGAGGAACTCTGGAGCGGGAAACGGGACTCGGACCCGCGACCCCGACCTTGGCAAGGTCGTGCTCTACCAACTGAGCTATTCCCGCGTTTTCGTCTTGTCAGCGGCGTTGGTTCGCCGTGAAAACGAGGTTCATTATACGCTGAATTGAAAAGCTTGCAAGCGCTTTTTAATATTTTTTTGTAAAAAAGGTTCCGGAGCCTGAAAAGCCCCGGAAACTCAGGCCTTTATCGCCTTACTGGCCTCAGGGCGAACACCGCCTCAACCGGCCTTTCGATGAGTCTTGCCCAGAGCCTTACGGCAAAGCCGGTGCAGACCGCCGTGATTATTGTGCCCTCCCTGGTCCCGACGATGGTGCCGTGAAACAGTATGAGCGAGAGGACGACTGCGACGGCGACAAATGTGATGTCAGTCGCAACCTTGACATTGCCGAAGGCAAAGCCGGTACTGTCGGATACGGCCTTCACGAGAAGAGGCGTACCTGACGGCTGAGGGCGGACATGGCGCATGCGTGCGCCATGTCAGAAAGAGAGGCTGATGAGCCTCAGTCTCCGATGAACTTCTTCGGCAGGCGGAAGAACTCGCCCGCGTAGAGGCGGAGCTCGGCGATGGTGTCCTGGATGTCAGAGAGGGCCTCATGGCGCCCGCGCTTGACGACCTTCGTGAGGAGCTCAGGCCGCCAGATCCTCGCGAGCTCCTTTATCGAGCTCACGTCGATGTTCCGGTGGAAGAACCAGGCCTCGAGCTCCGGCATGTAGCGGCAGAGGAAGCGTCGGTCCTGCCAGATCGAACTGCCGCAGAGCGGGGTCTTCTTCTCAGGGATGAAGCGCTTTATCGTACCGAGGACGATGCGCTCAGCCTCCTTCTCGCCTACGGTGCTGTTCCTCACTCTCTCGACAAGCCCTGAGGCTGTATGGTGCTCCCTGTTCCAGTCATCCATGCCTGCGAGTACCTCCTCGCTCTGGTGGACGGCGATGACCGGTCCCTCAGCGAGGATCCGGAGCTTCTGATCCGTCACGATGACGGCAATCTCAAGTATGCGGTCGCGCTCGACGTCGAGCCCGGTCATCTCAAGATCCATCCACACGAGGTTGGTGTCGCTTATATCAGGTGAAGCTGCTGAAGTCATTCGGGAAATCCTCTGTCAAGGTCAGGTGTCCGGCCGCCGGGCGCAAAAGCCCGGGCGGGCCAGTCAGTATAGCAGACACTGCGCCGCCGCTCCAAAGGAGCGCGGCAGAAATGAGCGGCGCGCCGCGTTTGCAATGGCAAATCCTCCGCATTACACTCTGCCGCGTGGCGTACATCAGGCTCACGGGAAATGAAGGGAGAAGAGAAAATGGAAAAGGCCATGCTCGCGTCAGACTATCAGGAGGGAGCGCATCCCGGGATCATGAGGAGGCTCCTTGAGACGAACCTGCTCCAGACACCCGGCTACGGCGCCGATGAGTTCTCGGAAAGCGCGCGGAGGAAGATAAGGGAGGCCTGCGGCGCGCCGGAGGCGGCCGTGCATTTCCTCACCGGCGGAACGCAGGCGAACGCCGTCGTCATTGACTCGCTCCTCCGCTCATATGAGGGCGTCATCGCCCCCTCAAGCGGCCATGTCAGCGTGCACGAGGCGGGAGCCATCGAGCACGGCGGCCACAAGGTTCTCCAGCTCCCGCAGCATGAGGGGAAAATCAACGCCGGTGAGCTCAGGGAATACTGCGGTGCCTTCCTTGATGACGGCAACCGCGATCACATGGTGAGCCCCGGCCTGGTCTATATCTCAGAGCCCACGGAGTACGGAACGCTCTACTCCCTTTCCGAGCTCACCGCGTTAAGGAGCGCCTGCGATGCCTTCGGCCTCAGGCTGTACTGCGACGGCGCGCGCCTCGCCTACGCTCTTGCCTCACCGGAGAATGACGTATCGCTTCCCGATCTCGCCCGCCTCTGCGACGCGTTCTGTATAGGCGGAACCAAATGCGGGGCGCTGCTCGGAGAGGCGGTCGTAATCCCGGATCCACAGCTCATCCCGCATTTCTTCACCATCATCAAGCAGCACGGTGCGCTTCTCGCGAAAGGAAGGCTCCTGGGGCTGCAGTTCGACACCCTCTTCACCGACTCTCTCTACTTCCGTATCGGCGAAACCGCCGTAAAGGCCGCAGACGCCCTCCGTAGGGCATTCACGGAGCACGGCTATGAGCTCACCTTCAAATCGCCCACCAACCAGATATTCCTCACGGTTACCCCCGGGCAGAAAGCCCGGCTTGATGAAATACTTGAGTACAGCTTCTGGGAGGAGGCGGAGGGAGACAATACCGTCATCAGGATAGCGACGAGCTGGGCCACGTCAGAGGAGCTGGTGCAGAAGGTCATCAGCATGCTCTGAGGCCTCAGGCTCCGCAAAAAGGAGCATTCTTTCCGGTTTTTGCCTTTTAATGCTCTCACGCGATAAAATCGCGGGGCAAACATGGAGATTGACATGTCAGAATTCTTAAGCGCCCTCAAGGCAGACATCCAGTACGCCGCCCCGCAGAAGCTGCTCACGAAAACAGCCGGCTTCTTCGCCGGGAGCAGGATGGGGCCCGTCACCACCTTCGCCATCAAAAGGTTCATCTCCCACTACCATGTGGACATGTCCGAGTGCGAGAAGCAGGATCCCGCGCAGTACGCGACCTTCAACGAGTTCTTCACGAGGCCGCTCAGGGCAGGCGCCCGCCCGCTCGATCCGGATCCGCGCGCGGTGCTCAGCCCCTCTGACGGCACGAAGAGCGCCTCGGGGACGGTGACGGCAGGAACGCTCATCCAGGCCAAGGGCCAGGACTTCTCCCTCGCCTCGCTCCTCGGCGGAAACCCGGAGCTCTGCCGCCCGTTCGAGGGAGGCACCTACTTCACCGTCTACCTCTCGCCCGCGAACTACCACCGGGTCCACATGCCGCTTGAGGGAAGGCTCACCGCCCTCTCCTACATCCCCGGGAAGCTCTTCAGCGTCAACCTCAACACGGCCGCGCACATCAGAGGGCTTTTCGCGAGGAACGAGAGGGCCTGCGCCTTCTTCGACACGCCGCGCGGGAAAATGTGCCTCGTGCTGGTCGGCGCCATGATCGTGGGCTCTATCGAGACTGTCTGGAAGGGCGAGGTCAACGGCGGGCACGGCAGCACCCCCTTCGAGGAGGAGTACGAGGGGGAGCGGAGCATAACCCTCGCAAGGGGCGCCGAGATGGGCCGCTTCAAGCTCGGATCGACCGTAATCACGCTCTTCGAGAGGGGCATGGCAGACGAGTGCCAGCTTGAGCCGGGCACTAAAGTCAGGGCCGGACAGAGGGCCGCATCTCTTCGTTAGGCAGACCTTACACATGTTCAGACAAAAATACCGGACAGAAAAACACCTTTCATGATTTTTTCGGGTCCGGTATACAAATCTGAGACGCTTGCCGATGATTTTTCATTGGGAAAACGCGTCAATATGATAGAATGCCACAAGTTTTTAGCATCTCAGCACGGTAGTGCGTTACATTCCCTTTGAAAGTTAACCCAGCAGAGGCCGAGGCCCCTGTACCAGGAGGATTAAATTGGATATAGTAAAAGCGGACGTCGCCATTGTCGGTGCCGGCGGAGCCGGACTGCGCGCGGCAATTGCCGTGGCAGAATCTGCCCCCGATCTTGACGTGGCTCTGATTTCCAAGGTATACCCCATGCGCAGCCATACTGTTGCAGCAGAAGGCGGCGCCGCAGGCGTATACCGTGACGATGACAGCCTCTACAAGCACTTCGTTGACACTGTCGCCGGCGGCGACTGGCTCTGCGAGCAGGACGTCGTTGACTTCTTCGTCGACCGCGCTCCGCGCGAGCTCTACCAGCTCGAGCACTGGGGATGCCCCTGGAGCAGGCAGCCGGACGGCAGAATCAATGTCCGCCCGTTCGGCGGAATGAAGGTTCCCCGCACCTGGTTCGCCGCTGACCGCACCGGCTTCCACATGCTCCACACCCTTTTCCAGACCTCCATCAAGTACAGCCACATCCACCGCCTCGACGAGCACTTCGCGCTTGATCTCATCGTTCACGACAACCAGGTACAGGGCGTCCTGACCTTCGATATCCAGAACGGAATCCCCCGCCTTGTCCTCGCCAAGTCCGTCGTCATCGCGACCGGCGGATCAAGCCGCTGCTACAAGTTCAACACCAACGGCGGAATCGTAACCGGCGACGGCATGGCCCTTGCCTACCGCCACGGCGCAAAGCTCCGTGACATGGAGTTCGTGCAGTACCACCCGACCGGACTTCCGGGATGCGGCGTCCTCATGACCGAGGCGTGCCGCGGCGAGGGCGGAGTGCTCACCAACAAGGACGGCTACCGCTACCTGCAGGACTACGGCCTGGGCCCTGAGACCCCGCTCGGACATCCGAAGAGCAAGTACATGGAGCTCGGACCCCGCGACCGCGTCTCCCAGGCATTCTGGCAGGAGAAGAAGAAGGGCCGCACCATCAAGACCCCGCTCGGCGATGTCGTCAACCTCGACCTCCGCCATCTCGGCGAGAAGTACCTCCACGAGCGTCTGCCGTTCATCTGCGAGCTCGCCAAGGCATACGTAGGACTTGACCCGGTCGATGCGCCTATCCCTGTATGCCCGACCGTCCACTACACCATGGGCGGAATCGAGACCGACGGCAAGACCGCATGCACCATCAAGGGACTCTACGCAGCAGGCGAGTGCGCCTCTGTCGGAATCCACGGCGCGAACCGCCTCGGATCCAACTCCCTCGTCGAGACCGTCGTATTCGGCCATGTTGCCGGAGACGAGGCTGCCAAGTTCTCCCGTGAGGTTGACTTCGCGGATCAGAACAAGACCGAGAAGGAGGCTGAGGATCTCTACGCTGCTTCCCGCTCGATCATCGGCGCCAAGGGCCATGACGAGAACATGGGCAGGATCAGGGCTGAGATGGGCCAGACCATGGATGACGGCGTCGGCATTTACCGCGATGACGCCTCCATCAGGGCAACCATCGCCAAGCTCGCCGAGCTCAAGGCCCGCTACAAGAAGGTCAAGGTCAGCGATGACTCCAACGTATTCAACACCGAGTGGCTGAATGCTGTGGAGCTCGGATTCCTCCTCGACAACGCCTACGCAATGGCATACTCCGCACTCAACCGTACCGAGTCGCGCGGCTCCCACCAGCGCCTCGACTACCCTGAGAGAGACGACAAGAAGTTCCTGGCGCACAGTCTCGCCACCTACAACGGGGATGATGCTCCTACCATTACCTATGGTTCCGTCAAGATCACCAAACTGAAGCCGGCCAAGCGCGTATACGGCGCCGAGGGCGAGAAGGCTGAGGCTGCCGCAAAGGCCGCCGCAGAGGCTGAAGCTGCCAAGGAAGGAAAGTAAAAATGGCTGACAAAATGAACATGGAAATCCTCCGCTACCGTCCCGAGCAGGACGAGAAGCCCTGGGTTCAGAAATTTGAAGTTCCGTTCACTCACGAGACTTCCCTCCTTGAGGCTCTGTGCTACATCAAGGACAACCTCGACGGCTCCCTCAGCTTCCGCTGGTCCTGCCGCATGGCGATCTGCGGATCCTGCGGAATGATGGTCAACGGAACCCCGAGGCTTGCCTGCAAGACCTTCCTCCGCGACTACGCCGGAGAGGTCATGCGCATCGAGCCGCTCGCCAACTTCCCGATTGAGCGCGACCTCGTCGTAGACCTCTCTGACTTCATCGAGAAGCTCGAGCGCATCAAGCCCTACATCATCCCGAAGGAAGAGAAGAAGGATGACGAGGAGTACCTGCAGACCCCGACCCAGCTCGAGAAGTACCACCAGTTCTCCGGCTGCATCAACTGCGGACTGTGCTATGCCGCATGCCCTCAGTACAAGCTCAACAAGGAGTTCATCGGACCTGCAGTCATCGCCCTTGCCTACCGCTACAACCTCGACAGCCGCGATGCAGGCATGAAGCAGCGCCTCGAGCTCCTCAACCAGGAGAGCGGAGTATGGAGCTGCACCTTCGTCGGCTACTGCTCGCAGGTCTGCCCGAAGGGCGTAGATCCCGCCTCAGCCATCCAGCTGAGCAAGATCCACAGCACGACTGACTACATCATCTCCAAAATCACTCCGGGGGCAGATTAATCATGTTTGAAGTTACCAAAAAAGAGGCTCCTTCCAAGCGCAAGCCCTTCAACCGCCCGGTAGAGGCCAACTGGTGGACCCGCAAGAAGTTCTACACCATGTACATGATCCGCGAGAGCAGCGTGCTCTTTGCGATGCTCTTCGCCCTTGAGCTCCTCGCAGGAATGATCTGCGCCGCAACCGGCAATGACACCTCCTGCCTCATCAAGTGGATCAACTTCATGGCCTCCTGGCCGGTCAAGATTGTCAACGTGATCGGCCTCTTTGCCGTGCTCTACCACACCTACACCTGGTTCAACCTGATGCCGAAGGCCCAGAGGCTGATGGTCAAGGGCGAGCCGATGCCCGGCTCTTTCGTAAAGGTCGCCCTCTACGGCGCTCTTTTCATCACCTCGCTCGTGGCAATCGCACTGGCGGCAACCGGCCTGCTGAGCATCTAAGGGAGAATACAGAAACATGAAACGTTCAAATGAACCTATCTTCTGGTCCATCTTCGGCGCAGGCGGAATGCTCGTGGCCATTTTCGTGCCCGTCCTTATCGCCCTGTCATTCTTCATCACCAAGATCCCTGAAGGCGAGCAGATCAATGCCGCAAAGTCATCGATCGACGCAGCCTTCGCCTGGTTCACCTACAGCGGCTTCGGCTCGTTCATCTGCTTCCTGACCATCTCGGGATGCGTATGGCATGCGCTGCACCGTGTCTATCACGGCATGCACGATCTCACCATCCATGTGAACTTCGCGCACCAGCTCATCTGCTACGGCCTGGCGTTCATCATTTCCCTGATCGCCCTTGTGGCCTGCGCCATCAGGATGTTCAGCTGATCTGACCCAGTACTGAGTCAGAGCCAAAGCCCGCGCCCCGTGCGCGGGCTTTTTTGTTCCCTGCATTCCTTCCCTCCTGACACCCTCAAATGCCAAAGTTTGCCGGCTCCGTCAAAAAATCCGCAATTAATCAGAGATATCCGGCAGGTTTTCCGGCATTGGTCAAAGACTGAACGTTTTTACTGTAATAAACTTTAACGATGTATCCGGAAACGGGGCCTTAAGCCCTCTCCGGAAAGTGCGGGAAAGGCATCCTCCATAAAGTCCGGCAGAGAGGATGCCGCATTAGAAAGCCGGACCAGGAGATCGCTTTGGAGACTGGAGGGGGCTCAGGGGGATTGCTATGAAAAAAATAATTCTGATTGCTTATTTCTCAAGGGCCGGCGAGAACTACATGCGCGGCAAAATCGTCAATCTCGAGCACGGCAACACTGAGATCGCCGCCGGCACCATCGCGCGCCTCACCGGGGCGCCCGTGTTCAGGATCGTCCCGATGAACGAGTACCCGGAGAAATACAAGGAGTGCACCGAGGCCGCGCAGAAGGAGCTCATGGACAGGGCTGCGCCGCAGATCCGCGAGTACCCTGACAATGATGACTATGACACCCTCATCCTCGGCTATCCCTGCTGGTGGGGCACCATGCCGATGCCGGTCTGGACCTTCCTCAGGAACACGGATCTGAGCGGCAAGAAAATCCTCCCGTTCTGCACGAACGAGGGCTCCGGTCTCGGGAGCAGCATAGACGATCTGAAGAGGCTCTGCCCCGGCGCCGAAATAAGGAGCGGCCTTTCCATCCTCGGCGCCGACGTGAAGGACTCGGAGCCTGCCATCCGTGAATGGCTCCATGCCGAGAACATAATCTGACAGCGCGTCCTACCCGTCAGGCTCAGCAGCCCCGGACTGCGCGGCTCCGCGCGCTCCGGGGCTGTTCCTGTTTCCTGTACGTGTGGCAAAAAAACACTCTATCAAGTACAATCACACAGAGTTATTCTACTGAGATAAAAATGGCTGCACAGTTTATTTTCACCATGAACCGGGTCGGGAAGGTCATTCCCCCGAACCGGCACATCCTGCGCAACATCAGTCTGTCGTTCTATCCCGGAGCCAAGATCGGCGTCCTGGGACTCAACGGCGCGGGAAAATCCACCCTCCTCAAGATTATGGCTGGCGTCGACAAGGACATCGAGGGCGAGGCCGAGCCGATGAAGGGCATCAAGATCGGCTATCTGCCGCAGGAGCCGGTGTTCGACCCCGAGAAGACCGTCCGCGAGACCGTCGACGAGTCATTCAGCAAGCTCCATGAGGCTGAGGACGCCCTTAATAAAATCTACGACAGGTACGCCGAGCCGGATGCGGACTTCGACGCGCTCGCCAAGGAGCAGGCAAGGCTTGAGGCCATCATCCAGGCCGCCGGAGGCAGCGATGTCGGCACGCAGCTCGAGATCGCAGCCGAGGCGCTCCGCCTGCCGCCATGGGATCAGCAGATCAAGTCGCTCTCAGGAGGCGAGAGAAGGCGCGTCGCCATCTGCCGCCTGCTCCTCGAGAAGCCTGACATGCTGCTCCTCGATGAGCCTACCAACCACCTCGATGCCGAGTCAATCGCCTGGCTCGAGCGCTACCTCCACGAGTACGAGGGGACAGTTGTGGCAGTAACCCACGACCGCTACTTCCTCGACAACGCCGCAGGCTGGATCCTCGAGCTTGACCGCGGCGAGGGCATCCCCTGGAAGGGCAACTACTCAAGCTGGCTCGAGCAGAAGGAGCAGCGCCTCGCAGTCGAGAACGCCCAGCAGACCGCCATCAAGAAGTCGATGGACAAGGAGCTTGAGTGGATCAGGCAGAACCCCAAGGGCCGCCACGCAAAGTCCAAGGCCCGCATCGAGCGCTTCGAGGAGCTGCAGAGCATGGAGTTCCAGAAGCGCAACGAGACCAACGAGCTCTTCATTCCGCCCGGACCGCGTCTCGGCGACCAGGTCCTTGAGGTGAAGAACCTCACGAAGACCTACGGCGACAGGGTGATAATCGACAACCTGAGCTTCACCGTCCCCAAGGGTGCCATTGTCGGCATCATCGGTCCGAACGGCGCGGGAAAGTCGACGCTTTTCCGCATGATTACCGGAAAGGAGCAGCCTGACTCCGGCACGATCTCAATCGGCAGCACGGTTGTCATCGCTGACGTCAGCCAGTTCAGGGACAAGCTCAACAACGACAACACCGTGTTCCAGGAAGTCTCCGGCGGGCAGGACATCATCAGGATCGGGAACTACGAGATCCCGAGCCGCGCCTACCTCGGAAGGTTCAACTTCAAGGGCACCGACCAGCAGAAGCGGGTCGGTCAGCTCTCGGGCGGCGAGCGCGGCAGGCTGCAGCTCGCGAAGGTCCTCGAGGTCGGCGGCAACCTGCTGCTCCTCGACGAGCCGACCAACGATCTCGATGTCGAGACCATGAGAGCCCTCGAGAACGCGCTCCTCGTGTTCCCGGGCAGCGTCATGGTGATTTCCCATGACCGCTGGTTCCTCGACCGAATCGCAACGCATATTCTTGACTACCAGGACAACGGCTCGATTACCTTCTTCGAGGGCAACTTCACCGAGTACGAGAACTGGAAGAGACAGAAGTACGGTGAGGACGCGGTAAAGCCCAAGCGCCTCAAGTACGTGAGAATAAAGAAATAGCCTCAGGGGCGGACATCATGCCGCCCTCCCCGGAGGAGAAATCCCCCGGAAAGGCTGTGTAATGTAACAGGGATAGAAAATGAAAACCAGAAATATGCTCATCGCGCTCGCATTTGCCTGCGCACTCGCAACCGGATGCGCGTCCGACCCCACTGGGGCCTCCTCGGGCGCAGAGGCCGGGGCGCAGCAGATCAGCGATGAGAACATGCCCGCAATGCAGATGACCTCGACCTCCACCACGCTTGACTCGTGGGGCGCGACGAACCTCAAGTTCTTCCAGGAGGAAGGCAAGGCTGCGAAGAACAGCGGCAGGTGGAATCTCTACATCATGAACGCAGTGAAGGAGAGGCTCACCGAGCTCGGCTTCGTTGAGGTTGACGCGAAGGACAAGGCAGACATCATCGTGACGACCGGCACCGCCGGCGCCGGCGACGCGGTTGATGACGGCCTCTTCAAGGAGATCGGCCTTACCCCGGGCGTCAACGAGAAGCAGAAGGGAACCATCCAGATGGTAATCCGCAGCGCTGCCGGCGCCGGCCCGGTTCTCTGGAGCGGAGCCGTACAGGCATTCACCACCGGCCCTCTCGCCCTTGACGAGTGGAAGAAGAAGGCCGCAGGCAAGCTCATCAGGAACCTGACCAAGGACCTTCCTTCCTGCAAGGAATAAATCCTGACTGACTGTCACTCACTCCGGGGGAGGCTGCTCCTGTACTCAAGGAACGCCTCCTCCGCTTTTTTCTGCTCAAGAAGAGCATTCTCCACAACCTCTGCGCCGGCGCCCTTCTTCCAGGCCTCCTCGCTTACCGCCTTGCGGAAGAGCTTCCCGCCGGGGCAGGCGTGGAAGATGCCGAGCATAGGCTTCACGAGGGCCGTGAGCTTCACGCCTCTTGAGAGCTCATCCTCGATATAGCTGAGGTACTCCCGGACAACGTCCGCCCGGCTCATCGCGTTTCTCTCCGCACCGAAGATTTTCTCATCAACGTCCAGGAGCATCGCCGGGTTCTCCCACGCCGCCCTGCCGACCATCACCCCGTCAAGCTCACGGAGCTCCCCAAGGCAGGCGCCGAGATCGGTGAGCCCGCCGTTAATCACGATCTCAAGATCCGGGAACTCCCGCTTTATCATATGGACACGCTCGTAGATGAGCGGAGGTACGGTGCGGTTCTCGCTCGGGCTCAGGCCCTCAAGCCAGGCCTTCCGCGCATGGATGATGAAGCGGCCGCAGCCCGCGGCGCTCACCTTCCTCACGAAGTTCCGGAGGAAGTCCGGGGAGTCCTCGTTGTCGATGCCGATGCGGCACTTCACCGTAACGGGGACGGAGACGGCATCGGTCATGGCCTTCAAGATGTCGGCGACAAGATCGGGCCTCAGCATCAGCGCCGCCCCGAACCCGCCGTTCTGCACCCGGTCAGAGGGGCAGCCGCAGTTGAGGTTTATTTCGTCGTAGCCCTTCTCCTCCGCCCTTTTCGCGCAGAGAGCGAGATCCTTAGGATCGCACCCGGCGAGCTGCACGGCGACCGGATGCTCTGCCCCGTCAAAGGCGAGGTAGTCGTTCTTCCCGTAGATGATCGCACCGCTTGTCACCATTTCGGTGTACAGAAGGGACTTCTTCGTCATGATCCTCCAGAAGCGGCGGCAGTGGCGGTCAGTCCAGTCGAGCATCGGGGCAGTACAGAAGCGGAAAGAGGGAAAATCAGGCACGTCGGAACCTCACTTGGAAAGAGACTGGGATTTTAGCAGAAAGGGCGGGCGCCTGATGGTCGTTCACGGGCGCAGAATGCCACAAAACCATGCAGAAAAGCAAAAAAACAGCGCATTAATGACAGACTTGCCTATACATTATGCTAAAATGGCCGGAAATATCAACGTGACCCGCCGTGGCAGCGGGCCGGACTGCACAGAACTTTACGAGCGGGGGAGAAAGCAGTGAAAGCCATACTGTTCATCATCGTCATCATCGGCGGCCTGTTTTTCTGCAGCGACACCAAGTGGAGCGGCAGCGTCTACAGAGCCGAGGACAACTTCTTCATAATCCAGTTCCCTAAGGCAAAATGGCAGGCAAAGCCCTGGTTCTACATGAAGTGTATCCAGGGACAGAAGTGCCGCTACCAGCCCGAGTCCGGAGACTTCCATGAGGAGGTTGCGATGGTCGGTGACTCCTACACCGGAAACGGCCCCGGAGCAGACCGCAAGGACCCGAGCACCGAGGATGAGGATCAGATCAAGAACGCAGCCAACTATGATGATGCACATCAGGCTGAGAACAACCGCCAGTAAAGTCACGGCGGATCTCTCTGCATGATCAGAAAGCCGGAGGCGCAGCCTCCGGTTTTTTTATGCCCGGACATTCCTGACGTGAGGCTGTGAGGCGCCGGCGGAAAGGCTGCCGCGGGAAAGCTGTCCCGCGGCAGGAGGGATCAGACGTACTCCTTCACTACCCGGTCGGTGAGCCTCAGCACCAGCTCATAGGGAATCGTGCCGAAGAGCTCCGCGATCTTCTCCACAGGAAGCCCCTTCCCCCAGAGGATGACCTCGTCGCCTACCTTATCAGCAGAGTCAGGCCCCAGATCAATTGCCATCATGTCCATGCAGACATGGCCCGCCGTTCCCGCGATGCGGCCGTTGATGAGCACCGGGGTGCCGTTCGGGGCCTGCCTCGGATAGCCGTCGCCGTAGCCCATGGCGACGATGCCGAGCCTGGTGTCGCGCGGAGCGGTCCAGGTGGCGCCGTAGCCGACCTTGTCGCCCTTCCTGACCTTCCTCACGGCAATGAGGTTGCTCTTCAATGTCATGACCGGCCTGAGCCCGAGATCCTCTCCGGTCTTCCCGTCATAGGGAGAGACGCCGTAGAGGATGATGCCGGGACGCACGTAGTCGGTATGCGACTCAGGCCAGCTGAGGATGCCGGCGGAGTTCGCGAGCGCGGTGTGGCACTCGTGCGCTGACGCGAACCTTCTGAAGACATCAATCTGCTTCTTCGTGTAGTCGCTCGAGAGATCGTCCGCGCAGCTCAGGTGGGAGATGAGGCCGATGGGCTTCACTACATTGGAGGACTTCATCAGGCGGCTGTAGAACTCATCAGCCTCGTCCTCGTTGAGGCCCAGGCGGTGCATGCCGGTATTTAGGGCCATCCAGACCTTCACGGGGCTCTGGAGATTCGCCTTCTCAATCCACTCAAGCTGCTCCCAGGAGCCGACCGCGGTCTCGAGGCTGCTTGCCGAGACAACCTGCACGTCCTCGGGGTTGAAGAGCCCCTCGAGGAGGATAATCGGCTTCACGATGCCGCCGCTCCTGAGCTCGAGCGCCTCCTCGATCCTCGCGACGGCATACGCGTCGGCGTCGGACAGGGTCTTTGCCACCTCAAGAAGGCCGTGGCCGTAGGCGTTTGCCTTGACCACGGCGATAATCTTCGATCCGGGCACATGGCTTTTGATCACCCTGAAGTTGTACCTGAGGGCTTCCCTGTCTATCGAAGCGATGACTTTCTGCATCTTCTTTCCTTCTTATTTTCCTGTGGAGGACGTGAAAGCAAAAGCTCCCATGGCCTGTTCCCGCCCGGCGGCCGCACGCGGCCCAGGAGTTATCCGCCGGCCGGACGGAGAGCCGGCGGAGAGCAATTTTACCTTCCGGTCTCCGGCCCCGGTCCGTAGTCCCTGGTGTCAACCGAGGAGAAGCGGGCGCATTCCGGATTGAATATCAGGTTGACCGTGCCGATAGGGCCGTTTCTCTGCTTGCCGATGATGATTTCAGTCTTGCCCTTGAGGTTCGGATCATCCTTCTTGTAGACTTCCTCGCGGTAGATGAACATGATGACGTCCGCGTCCTGCTCTATGGCTCCGGACTCTCGGAGGTCAGCGTTCATCGGCCGCTTGTCCGTCCTTCCCTCGACGCCTCGGTTGAGCTGCGCGAGCGCGACGACCGGGATGTTCATCTCCTTCGCGAGGATCTTCATGGAGCGGGATATTTCGCCTATCTCGAGCGCCCGGTTGTCACGGTACTTGCCGGATCCCCTCATGAGCTGCAGGTAGTCGATGAGGATAATGCCGAGCTTGTGCTCACGGGCAAGCTTCCTCGCCCTCGCGCGGAGCTCGGAGGGGGTCAGATCGTTTCCGTCATCGATGAAGAGGTTCACCGAGTTGATGAGCTTCGCGGCGTGGATGACCTTCATGTAGTCATCTTTCTCGAAGGCACCACGCTCAAGCTTGTCCTGGCTGACATACGAGACGGAGCTGATAAGCCTCGTGACAATCTGTCGGGCAGGCATTTCAAGGGAGAAGACGAGCGCCGCGGTGTCCTTCTTCCTGTACTCCTCGTTGAGGACGATGTTCTGCACGATGTTCATGCCGAAGGCTGACTTTCCCATTGCCGGCCTCGCCGCGATGATGATGAGCTCGCCGCCGTGGAATCCCTTGGTCATGCGGTCAAGATCCACAAAGCCCGTGGATATTCCGGTGACGTCGCTCAGGCGGTGGTTCGCGTAGTCCTCCGCCCTCTGCTGCATCGTGGTGAGGACCTCGTTGACGACGTCCTTCGCAAGGACCGGCCCGCGGCTTCCCGTGTCGGCCCGCTCGACGACATTGAGGAAGAGCTCCTCGGCGGATCCGACGATGCTCTGGATGTCCCTGGTGCCCTGCCCGTAGGCAAGCTTCGACATCTCGGCGCCGACATTGATGAGCTGCCTCGCGACGGACTTGTCCCTGATGACGCCGGCATAGGCGATGGCCCTCGACGAGCCGCGGGCCTTGGAGAGGAGCTCGGCGAGATAGGGCCGCCCTCCTGCGTCGGTGAGGAGCCCCGCGTCGCTCAAGTACTGCGAGAGCGTGAGGATGTCGGCCTTGCCCTCGGCCTTCGAGAGGAGGGCCTCAATGGAGCGGAAGATGAGCCGGTGCTGTCCGGTGTAGAAGTCCTCCTCGCGGAGGATTTCGGAGAGGTCGCTCCAGAGCTCGTTGTCGAGGAGCAGTGAGCCGAGGACGGCCTGCTCGGCCTCATACGAGTGCGGGATTTCCTTCAAGCCCCTAGCGATATCCATGTCCGGCATAGCCACCTGCAACCTCCCTCCTCAGGCCCTGAATTTTATCATAAGGAACGGCGGATCCGGACCGCCGCGGGAACTCTTTCCTCCTGAGGGATAATAGCATCAGGGGTGGTCGGTCAGCACTGTGAATGCGGTGGTTATATGAAACATTCCGTCGCATTGAGCAAGGCTCCGCGCGATTTGCGGCGTATGAGCAAAAAAGGCTTGACGAAAACCGCCGCACCGTGTAAGATGTGCCCCGTTGAGAACAAGTGGTGAGATGGCCGAGAGGCCGAAGGCGCTCCCCTGCTAAGGGAGTATACGACCAAAAGTCGTATCGAGGGTTCAAATCCCTCTCTCACCGCCATTTTCATTGATGCATCCGTAGCTCAGCTGGATAGAGTACTCGGCTACGAACCGATTGGTCAGAGGTTCGAATCCTCCCGGATGCACCATCTGAAAAGCTTGTTTTCCGCAGTTTCAGGCGCCCGCGGTTCAACACGACCTGCGGGCGCGTTTCATTTGTGCATCCGTAGCTCAGCTGGATAGAGTACTCGGCTACGAACCGATTGGTCAGAGGTTCGAATCCTCCCGGATGCACCATCCAGTTCTTCCCCTGATTCTTTCCCTGGTTCCCAGGATACTCACCTTGCGCTGCAGGCCTTGTCCGTAATCTGTCTTTCTTTCTGTCTCGCCCTGTTGCCAGGCGCCCCTAGTTCCTGAAAAAGAATCGAGTAGGCGGATGTTTTAGCATCACACCTCTCACAACACCGTACGTGCGGATCCGCATACGGCGTTTCCAGTTTGAATAGGC
>Ga0310695_10002949_pt1 | contig 34515 bp, 29 predicted proteins | sample RumenRJG_04DNA_FD_203882 | JGI IMG/M metagenome (GOLD analysis project Ga0310695, IMG submission 203882) | Bovine rumen microbial communities from Lethbridge, Alberta, Canada - RJG_04 (v2) (version 2) | ecosystem: Host-associated > Mammals > Digestive system > Stomach > Rumen | place: Canada... | reverse complement strand
CAAAAGCCAATAAAAAACAAAATCGTTAAAAAAGGTGTTTTTCTTTGTTCAATGCATTTATAGATATTATATTTGCATCCAATTTATAAAACAAAACGAATTAGAGTATGACACAAGAAGAACTTTACAACATCGTAAACCACGAAAATTCCTCTAACAACAAAGAGAGAACACTAAATGCCGCTTTCCCAGCACTCATGCGAAAAGTATATGTATGGATGACATTGGCATTACTCCTTACAGCCGTTACTGCTTTTGGTGTGGCAACAAGTCCAACGCTTCTTACCACAATCTATAGTAGTCGTGTTGTCATGTGGGGACTAATTTTCGCAGAATTTGCGCTTGTTATTGCTATTTCCGGTGCAATCAACAAACTTTCACTTTCCACGGCAACCCTATTATTCATTTTGTACTCAGTACTTAATGGAGCAACTTTATCTGCAATTTTCGTCATTTACACAGATTTAGCAATCGTCAAAGCCTTTATCGTTTCAGCAGGAATGTTCGGTGCAATGGCAGTATTTGGCTATACGACGAAGCGTAATCTATCCACAATAGGTAGAATTATGTTTATGCTATTGATTGGTATCATCATTGCCTCCATTGTCAATATATTCTTGAAAAGCGGAGCTTTCGATTATATCATTAGCTTTATAGGAGTAGCAGTTTTCACAGGACTGACAGCTTGGGACTCACAAACTATCAAGAAGATGCTAATGAATCAGTATGATATGAGTGAAAATTCACAGAAGATTGCCCTTCTCGGAGCACTTAATCTATATCTTGATTTCATCAACCTTTTCCTTTATTTGCTTCGAATTTTTGGAAGAAAATAAATACACGAACTTCATAAACAAGAAAAAAAGAGTGGATAATAGAAATTTCTTATCCACTCTTTTTTATTATTTGCTGAAACACGCCAAACAATTAAACCGGATCCTCCCAATACGGCATTAGTTCAACGAAAGATCAGGAGGACAATCCTCAGCATGACACCCCCAATTCTTATTAGGTTTTGGCCCCATAACAAATTTCAGGAGGCCATCACTCTTCAGCATATCCAAAGTTACATAATTCTTTGTATAAGGCTGTCCATTATAAGTTGCACTCTGAATATAGACATTTTCGGCAGAAGCATTTTCCGTAACTATGACGAATTCTCCTATCTGCACCCTATCCAAAGAAGGAGAACCAATCACGTAATATGGAGAAACAGGACATACCGGATAAAATCCCAAAGAAGAGAATAGATACCAAGCACTCATCTGTCCAGCATCCTCATTACCACTAAGTCCACCTGGCACATCATGATATTCACGATTCATAATCTCACGGACATGCCGTTGAGTTTTCCATGGTTCCCTTGCAAAAGCGTACATATAAGCAATTTGATGACATGGTTCATTACCATGCCAATATAAGCTATCAGAAAACATTCTATCCAACTTTTCAATATACTTCAGTCTACCGCCCATTACCTTCATCAAACCATAAACATCATGAGGAACATACCACGTATAATGACTCACAGCCCCTTCCGTAATAAAAGACTTTCTTGCCGTTATATCCTTATTGCCGAGCCATTTTCCATTTCTATATCGTCCATCAGCCCAACCCGTTTTTGGATTAATGACATTACGCCAATTCTGGGAACGCTTCATCAGCAATTGATAATCCTTCATCATTCCCATTTTCTTGGCAACCTGAGCCAAGGCAAAATCATCGTAAGCATATTCAAGAGTTCTGCTCACCTGTTCCTGAGTATGAAAAGCCTCCTTTACACTATCTTCCAAAGGAATATAGCCATATTTTAGATAACTTTTCAAGGCACGGCGCCCCATACCATTATAATAATCCTCGAAAGACAAAGGCGATTCGAAAGCATTCTTCCGCATAGCCTCATAAGCAACCTTCGTATTGATATTAGAAACGCCCTTAACAATAGCCTCAGCAAGAGCTGCAGAAACATGATCACCTATCATCGCAGATGTATAGCTATTCCAACAAGGGAAAATAGGAAGCCATCCGCCATCTTCATACATACTCAGGAAACTATTATATTGTGTACCCATTCCATTACTTACCAGGACATTGAAAGGCATCAGAGCACGATATGTGTCCCATGCCGGGAAATCAGAAAAGCTCTTTCCATAGATAGGCGAATTTCCGATTTTTCCCCAATAATTCTGTTTTATCTTTTTACCACCGTTAAAAGAAGGATATCTACCATCCTTATCACTTATGGCACGAGGCAAGAAACTAGCACGATACAAAGCCCCATAAAACTTTGCTACCAAGGCTGAATCTTTAGATTCAACCATAACTTCCTTGAATCGACTTTTCCATTTATCAATATTCCTGCGACGTGTATCATTAAATTCCCAATGTGGTATTTCCTGAGCAATATTATTGTAAACACCTTTCATATCTACAAAACTACTGGAAGCCTTCACATTTATCTCATCACCCTTATTTACATCGAAAGCAACCCATGCTACTGAACCATCAACACCATACTCTACTATTGGGTCTTCAAATTCTATAGCAAACCATCCATTGAAGCCAGCCTTTTCTCCCCACCCCTGATAAATGCGATGCACAGGATTATAGCCATAAATACAATTCTTTTCCTTATCAACGGCAACAAAACCTTCGTTTCTGTCACTATTCGGACAAATAACAAAGTATGCCTTGCCGTCTTTCTGATAGGTAAATCTAAATATAGCAGAATGACTTATTCCTGTCATCTCTGCTTTAAGATGATCATCAGGTAAAAGCACAGAATAATAATCAGGGTGAGATATCTCATCATAATGATTGAATTTAGAATATCGATCCTCTACTTTCAGACGAAGATTATCCATCATAGGCATCAGAGTGAATGACCCATAATCTTGGGCACAACCACCGACTAACCAATGACTATTCCGGAATCCACGGAACTTATCATCACTATAATAATAAGGTGCAACACATTTTTCTTCTGAATATCTTGTCTGTGGTGTCCAAAAATTCATACCATTAGGCTCTAAGACAGCAGGTAGAGTCTGTCCGTGTTTTTCCGTTCCTTCACTATAATGTCCAAAGACAGGGTTTGAACTGTTATCCGTACCCACCATGGTATTAACCTCATAGAGATGTTGATGATCTATAGCAGACTGTATACGTTTTTCGATATACTTTACAAGATAATCCCAACGATAATAATAACCTGTACGCCCATCAGCAGCGACATCCAACGATCGCAATTTGAAGATACGTTCAGCCTTCTCATTTACAAGGAATTTCACGAAGACCTGTTTACCTAATAATGGCTTACCTACGAGTTCCGGCTTACAATAGAATACAATTTGCAAATTTGCCGCCATCGGAATCACTTGATCCATTTCATCTACGCGTTCATCTGACAAACACATAAACCCAAAAAGCGACAACAGACGGTAAAGAGCTGTATCATGACCAAATCTAAGATCTGCAGCAACATCACCATGAGCCATAGCATATTCCGCTTTAGTTTTTATATTTTCCCAAAGACTTACTGCTGATAACTGGGGGACACCATAATTCTCAGGAGCCTGACCATTACAGATCCACATTCTCGTATTATTCTGTTCATACAGATCACGACATTCATCATCCGTAAAGAACTCGGACAAATCAACCTTTACATTCACATCCTGTATGTCACTATACACCGCATATATTTCACTCATCAGTTTTTCCGGATCTTTCACCTTCAATGGATTCTTAAAAAGAGCAGCTATAAAACGCTCATTACCGAGATAGCGTCTTGGATGAACACGATTAGCAAGTTGTTTAACCGCTGGAGAAGAATAGATAATCCATTTCATATTCTCCGCATCCGAAGATTGTGACACAACGCCCTTAAACCCTTGACTATGAGACAATTCCCCACAAAACGCATTCATACTTTTGACGCACCTGTCCACAGTACTCGAATAAGCCTCAACCTTCAGACCACGCTGAAACACTTGTGGAAATCGTTTCAACATTCTGTCTGCTATTCCCCGATGTTGAACAACTCCCAAAGGTGACAGTTTTCCACCATTACCCTCAGCATTCTTCCACACTTTTTCCAAACGTTTTCTCATTTTCTTACCCAACGGAGTGAGATTATCCTTATCAGCAAACTGACTGATAATCCACTGATATCGAGCATCCGAAGTCACCCACCGACTACCATGTCGACCATAATGAGAGATATAAAAAGGTACAGCACCATGAGGAACCGGTGTATCTTGTTCGCCAACAGGTACATGATAAGCATAATAGACACCCCCCATCTGCTCACGAGACTTCTGGGCATACACAAGATTAATAACACATGAAAATAATAGTAACGTTAAAAAGAATCGTTTCTTCATGAATGAAAATAGGTATTGATTTATGCTGCAAATTTAATGAATTAATTCTAATTTCCAATCAATTCCTAGTGGATTGTTCTTCATTTCTATAATCCAAGGAAGTTCTTTACCTTTAGCAATTCTCATCATCGTGTTGTCCACATCCGCTTTCACTACGATTTCTTTTTCGTCTTCTGCTACTTTTCTCCAGGTAATTTCATCATAGACGAAGAAACCTTTCCCATTAAGATCCCGCATGGCAACATCTGAGACAAATAAGAATGTACCCTGACAATGATATATATTCACACCCTTTTGCGGACTATCCCAACAGAAATATCGTCCCTGCTTAACCTGTTCCGAAGGAATTAAATAGGTAGAAGCATTCATTTTCATCCTTATCGTATCGGAATCAGAAGAAGACAAATTCCCCTCCCAGTTTCGGTACTGACCATTAAGAATATAATGACAAGTGAACCGTGTTATCTTTCCATACACATTACTTTTCTGAATCTGAGCACCTTTCTGGGTTACTATTTGTCGCTCAGCCATTTTCTCATGCCATGGCAGAACAAGTTTTTCTCCATTCATTAATTGTTCATGGTGCAAGAAGCGATGATTCCATTTTCCACCTTTAGCACTAACTTGGAGCCTCTTTCCATTCGGCAACGCTATCGAATACGATCGGATCAAAGGAGAACCAACAATATAGAGATCTTGTCCTGCCACAGGATACAATCCAAGCATATTCCATATAAGCCACGAAGACATAGCCCCACTGTCATCATTACCAGGAAGTCCTTCCGGAGAATCATTAAAATAATCATTCACGATTCTGCGTATTCGTTCACAACTTTTCTCCGGTTTACCCACCCAATGATATAAATAAGGTGTCATAAAACTCGGTTCATTAGCCACATTATAATGTCCATTTCTAAAGAAGATATCCAATCGTTTCACAAAAGCCTCCTCACCACCACAAGCCTTTACCAATCCCGGCACATCATGAGGAATACTCAGACTATATTCTGCCGATAAAGCCTCATAGAAGAATGTACTCCACCATGGCAAATACCACGGAGCGACCTTTGTATCCGGACGATACGGAATCGTTGGTCGAAAAACCTTCGACTTTCCCCAAGGTACACGGTCAAGCCAATTTCCCTGACCATCCTTAGGCATGATAAATCCACACATCCCCTGCCATTTATAGTCACCGCGCCACAAGTTTTTCCAATTGCCACTACGTTTCTGATACTTCTGATAAATATCTGTTTCGCCCAACCCCTTGGCAACCTGAGCGATACACCAATCATCATAACAATATTCCACCGTACGATTTCCTGCACGATCGATACCATAAGGGATATATCCTAATGAGTTATATTCTTCCAGTCCACCTCTTCCTTCTTTCTCAGCATCCAGAGGAGGAACTTCAGCATCCTTGATCATAGCTTGCAAAGCCAAGCGATAATCTATTCCTTTCAATTTTTTAGCAAAAGCATCAGCTATCACAATCTCTGCGTTACTGCCACCCTGTGTCCTACCATTCCAGTTTCCACTTCGCGCGTCCGGCATATACCCGTCATGCTTATAGATATTCAGCAGACTATTAACAATATCACGCTCCCGCTCGGGATAAAGTAATGTGAGAAGAGGGGTTGAGGTACGATAAGTATCCCATATCGCATAATAGTCATCATAATATGGTGTATCCGTGAAATGCGGATTCTCTCCGGCACGATCCACAGGCATAAGCATAGTATGATATAACGCTGTATAGAACATACGTTTCTGACATTCCGTGCCCGATATCTTTATCTTATCTAAGAGTTTATTCCAGGTCTTGTCAAGATAAGCACGCTGTTCCTTGAAAGTTCTGCATGTTATATTCCGACGAGCCTGATCAACAGAAACAAAAGAGATACCAACCTTGAGGTTAATCTCTCTTGTCAGGAATTTGACCCAAGCATATTTTCCCAGAGAAACTTGAGATGACGAAAAAGGCACATCACTCTTCAGACAGAAATATACGGTATATGGTCCACCATTATTCCATCCACCGCGAACCGTAGAATAACCAACGACTTCCCTGTCACCCACCACGCAAATATCACTATTTACATATTGCTGAGTCTCCCGTTTGTTTGGTATTGTATCTATTCCGAGAAAAGTCTCTGCATTTATAAAAAGGCCATCCATTGATTGGAAATGATACAAGGCACATTTTTCATCACAGGTAATTTCTGTTTTTATTCCCGTAGAATAATAACAGCTATAATATCCCAAAGCTATCATTTCCGACTCACGATAAGCAGGATATTCCAATCGGCCAGATTCACCAACAAAAGGCTGAATCAATATATTTCCATATTTTTGTCCTCCACCGGTACCACTAACATGAGTTTGACTGAATCCTTTCACAGCCTCAGGCATAGGATTCCATCCCGCATTAGGCATAGAGACACAATCTGGCCCAGGTTTACACATACCGAAAGGCATACTCGGTCCGATGAAAGTTCTTCCCAAACCTTCACTTCCAATCTTAGGATCTACGAATTTTGAATACTGAGCTTGTGCCAGCAAAGATAACAAAAGGAAAACGGTTAATATGATTCGTCGCATGCCACAAATATACTAAAATCATAATAAAGAACACCAAATAATAGAAAAAAATAAGAATATAAATATGAATATATAGAAAGAAAAAGTGTATCTTTGCGGCCATCATCCATAGACAACGATGACTAGATGGCTTAAATACATATTGCTGATCATCACCTTTACCCTTACAAATACAATGGTAAAGGCTGCAGAAGCGCAACCATTGGATAACGACAGTGGTCTGCCAAGCTATTATTTGCAGCAGAAAAGCAATCGTCAACAAGCCATTTTAACTGATACTTCAGAAATTCTGCAGGTTTGCAACAGTCAACCCGAGCAATATATTTCTATCGAGCAGGTTACGACGAGTCATCCCAATAACAAATACAAACTTACATTTGATTTTAAAGGATTTTCCTATCGACATTACAATGGTAAGTATTTTGCATTTACCAACCGTATCCTGTCGATGCCACAATGCAGATACTATGTATTTGCATTAGGGCACATGCTATGTTAGCTATTTGTATCTTTTCGGCTAACATTACACATTATATTAATATAAAGATACAATTATGACAAAAATAACACATATGGAGATTGCGTCAGCACTCTCTCATGATTCACGTATATCAATTCAGAAAAGTTTTTTCGGTCTTAACACTAAAGCTGTCTACACATCAACCAATAGTCCTATTCTAACCTTTAGAAAGGAATGTAAAGTCGACATGGCTAACAAGTTGATGAATCTTATAAAGACAGACAACAAGCAATTAGACGAAGTTATCGAGAAGACAGGAACATTTATAGAAACAGAATTCTCAAATCATCAACTTCAGGCTTTGATCTCTAAAGACCATCAGTTTGTTGCCATCCGCTTATACAAGTATACCCAGCTGAATTATGAACCGGTAACCGAAGTTAAGGTATTCGAAAACAAACAAGCCGAACTTGTCTGTAAGATCTTTTAAAGATCACATATCACAGAAATGGGGCGAAGAATAATCTCCGCCCCATCTTTTATCTCATATTTTTATTTTTCCGATGAACTATATCCATCATTTTGCTTCCAAGTCGTATTCTTATTTAATACACTTGTCGGAATCGGGAATATACGATGTCTTGGATCAAAGTTAGCCAAAGCAAAACTCTTCTTGTGGAATCCATACTCGTCTTCAAAGTGGCCAAAACGAATCATATCATTACGACGCCAGTTCTCATCAAAGAACTCACGGCCACGCTCGTCATAGATTTCCTGAAGAGAAGGAGCATGATCCAATGAAGGAGCATGAACATAAGAGCGAATCTGGTTGAACAAACTCTGTGCTGTTTCCCCATTTGTTGCAGCAGCACCACGGGTAATAGCCTCTGCCTTCATCAACAAAACATCTGCATAACGGAAGATAGGAAGGTCATTACCTTGGTTACGATCATTCTTGTAGTCATCGTCATCAACAAACCATTTAACTGATTTGTAACCCTGATTATAGCCATTCACATTGTTACCGACATCCAGTTTTTCATCCTCCTTAACCAAAGTTATCGTCTTACTCAATGTCACAGTCTCACCTTTGTAGGTCCATGGCGTTGTCGTCTTGGCATAAGTTTTAGGATCAAACATATAGACTGTACCTGCCAAGACATGCTCCTGACGATCATCTTTGCTCAAACTCATCAACAGATCAGACATCTCCGGAGTAATCGAGAAGTTACCACCGACCGACTTAGACAACTGCTTGCCATAATAGCTTGTACCTGTATTTGCTTTACGCCATGTACGAGGACGACCATAGATAAACCCTTTGTTCTTGATAGCATCATACGGCATGGCATAGATAAAGTCTTTCACCTCAAAGCCATTAGTAGGCAAGAACTTCGTACGATAAACATTGTTGATATCCGACTTTTGTGTTGTCGTAAGATCAAACTTTCCACTCTTGATGATATCGTCGCAGAGTTCAACCACACGACCAAGTTTCTCATTCTGATAATTGGCCGCATTATAATTCTCTACACCGGAAGCTGTATATACTGGCCAGTTGATATAAAGTTTTGCCAAGAGAGCCTCAGCCATCCACTTTGTAGGTTTACCATAAGTATTTTGACTAACTTCCTCTGACAACTGAGGAATGATGTTCTCCAATTCATCAGCAATAAACTGCGCCACCTTAGCACGAGGTTTACGCTCTATAACCGTTTTCTCATCTGCGATGGAATCAAGGATAGGAGAATCCCCATAGCTATCCATCAATATAAAATGAAAGAAAGCACGCATGGCACGAGCAGGAGCTACACCCTTACCCGCATCATTACCACCCATATCACGAATTGCATTATTCGCCTTGGTGATACCCGCCGTTACTTTCTCATACCAATCTATAGACGCATCGTCCGGAGTATAACTATGAAGACAAGCATGTGCATAAGTTCCATTATCATAGTAATCGCCATCAAAAGAAACGCCAACCCATTCATCACTTGAAAGAGATTGTGCCTCCATATAACGACGTCCAAAAGTTCCCAACAAATGGAAATATACATCCGACAATTTAGCTTCCTGAGCAATTTCAGATGTTGGGTATTCAATATACTGTGATTCCACAGGAACATCCAAATCTGTACAGCCTGTAGACAAACCTAATAATCCAGCCGCAAAGATAAATAATATATTCTTTTTCATACGAATTCTATTTTTAAGTAAGACCTTAGAAGTTGACTTTCAAACCAATCATATAAGTACGGGTATGAGGATATACGCTCCAACGATAGTCGATGCCAGGGTCAGTTCCACCCATGTTTACCTCTGGGTCCAATCCCTTATAACCTGTAATGGTGAAGACATTGTTAGCTGTGAAATAAAGAGTGGCATCATTAATCCACTTATTGAAACCATCACGGAAGGTATAACCTAATGTGAAGGTCTGCAAACGTAGATAACTACCATTCTCAATCCAACGATCAGAAGGAATGTTCGGGTCTGTATTGATTACTTTTTTACCATTTGCTAATTCTACCACCTGTTCCTTTGCAAAGTCTGCAAGTACATTCTTTGTACCGGAAGCAGAGGCAAGGTTCGTAGCAGCCATATAACTTGCACGGGTACCATCATAGATTTTGTTACCAAAGACACCGGTGAAGAAGAATGTAGCAGAGAAGTTCTTCCACGTCAAGGTGTTATTCCAGCCCAAATTAAGTTTTGGTTGTGCGCTACCTGTTATCACACGGTCACGAGTATCATCAGGTGATGTTGTTGTCTTTCCGGTTCTATTTCCATTAACATCATGCTCATAATAAGTAGCACGTCCGTCTTCGTTAAAGCCTGCGAACTCAAAAGTATAGAATGTACCGAGCGGTTCTCCCTCCATGATACGCTGTGTATAGCCATTGGCCGATACACCGGCAACCATAGGGTCACCCTGTGTGAAGCGGTCTGTATGATAAATATCATTAGAAAGCTTGTCTACACGGTTCATATTATGGGACAGATTCAAAGTTGTATTCCAACGGAAGTTCTTATTGCGGATAACATCGGCATTAACCATGAATTCTACACCACGGTTTGTAATCTCACCAACATTAGCAAAAATATCACCATAAGGATAGATATTCGTTGATACCGGATAATTCCAAATCAAATCCCATGTTTTCTTATTATAAAACTCTACTGAACCATTGACACGTCCACCAAGGAAAGCATAATCGATACCAATATTGAACATACCGGTACTCTCCCATTTCAGATCAGGGTTAGCATTCGACATAGCACCTAATGTACGATAAGAAGTTGTCGTACCATCGGCATTGGTATAGTCAAAGAAACCTATGGCACCATAACGTGCTACTGCCGAGTAAGCGCCGAATCCGAGTGCATTACCGCTAACACCATAACCGAAACGGAGTTTCAGATTAGACAGCACATTCTGGTTCTTCATAAAGTTCTCTTCTGTGATATTCCATGCCACAGAAACTGATGGGAATGTTCCCCAACGATGATTTTTACCAAAGACAGAACTTCCGTCACGGCGAACCGTAGCCTGCAACATATATTTACCTGCGAAGGCATAGTTCAAACGACCATAGAAAGAAATGTTTCTGATATTCTCCTTCGTTCCGCTCTGTATTCCGGATATACCGTCTATAGAACTTGCATAAGTAAGATTATTATACTTTACATAATCATCAAAGAAGTTGTACACGGTGAGACCGAATCCGTCTCCATGATGTTTTTCTTCCCAACTATAACCGGCCATCAAACTGAGTGAATGGAGTTTGTTGAAGGTATGACTATAGTTGCCATAAATCTCGAAAGTACTTTCGTCACCCAGATAGGTATTGCGATTGGCCTGACCATTCTTACCCATAGTAAGTTCTGAGAGACGAGAATCGTAGCTACTTGATGTACGCTGATGATTACCAAAAGAATAGTTTGCATTCAAATCCAGTCCTTTGATGATATGCAATGTAGCCTTGCCGACAAACTGCTGGCGCTTCCACATGTTAGAACTTGTATCTTCGTCTATCATACGAAGTGGATTATAGTTTTTGTCCTTACCTTTAAAGTCTATAGGATTCAGAGGTGAGAAATAATTCATGGCATCCATCACAGAACCGCCCTCACTATTCATAGCGACACCTTCAAACTTACCATACATCAGGTTAGCGCCAATAGACAAATCCAAATGATCCTTCAAGATCTTTGTTGACAAGAGAGAACGAACATTCATACGGCTCATATCACTACCCTTGATGATACCGTTACGTTTCTGATAGTTCACACTTGCCATATACTTGGTCTTGTCATTACCACCATTAATGCTGACATTGTGATTGTAGCTCACACCAGTACGGAGAACTTCCTTCTGCCAGTCTACATCACCACCATTATCGTCAATGGCAGTTCCGGTCTCCGAAGCGAATGCCTTCATCTCACTTGCCGACATCATATCCAAGGTCTTGGCGATGCGATCGAAACCGACATAACCATTATAAGTGACATTCGTATGACCGGCAGCACCCTTCTTAGTGGTAATGATGATAACACCATTAGCCGCCTTTGAACCATAGATTGCTGTAGCCGTAGCATCACGAAGTACATCGATACTCTCAATATCATCAGGAGCAACCATAGAGATATCAACACCAGGAATTCCGTCGATAACATAATAAGGTGACATGGCTTCACCACCACGAAGAGAAGATGCTCCACGAAGAGATATCGCCGGTGATCCGTTAGGGTCGCCATTCGATGTAACGATCAATCCGGGAACCTTACCTTGTAACATCTGTGCAGGGTCAGAGAATACGCCCTTGTTTAAATCTTCCGACTTAATTGTTGTAATCGAAGAAGTAACATCCTTACGACGCATCGTACCATAACCCACTACGACAACTTCGTTCAAGGTCTTATTATCTTCTTTCAATACTATATTCTTTGAAGCGCCAGCCTTAATCTCTTGTGTCGTAAAACCGATATAAGAGATTTTCAACTTAGCTCCAGGCTTAACATTCAAGGTATATTTACCTTCCATATCGGTAACAGTCCCGTTTGTTGTTCCCTCTTCAACAACACTTACACCTATCAGAGGTTCACCATTAACGTCTTTCACGGTACCCGTAACCTGACTTTGGGCAAATGCAATTGAACTTACAAAAAACAGCAAGGCTGAAGCCGCAACGCGCTTACAGTTGCTCGTGATTTTCTTTTGTACGCTGTGCATAATTGTTAGTTATTTAGTTAATACTATTTAGTTTCAAGGAACATATCCTTATATATAATAAGGTGTATTTAGATTCTGTTCTACTAAGGTTTCATTTGGATGACATCAAGCTTACAGTCTTTAGTCTGATGCGATACTACCAATTGACCATCACGCTTTACGAATGATTCATCTCTGCAAGGGCGTAAGTCCATGACGTCATTAGGGTAATTGGTCAATCGTCTCAACATGATATTCACATGATTAAAATACACATGATTTACCTTTCCATAAGTGTCTCCTCCTACATAACATCCATTTTCACTCGTCGCATAAATATTATTAAAGAATATTCTGCTCACTTCGCCACAGCGTCCCTTAGTCTCACCCTCCGGGAAACGCCAGTTGGCATCTTTATGATTACCATTGGCCCGAGGGAAGGAGGTGACATAGATAGGTTCTGCCTTGCCCCACCATACATCGCTCCACAACTGACAATCAAGGATGATATTAGAAAATACCACATTAGTAACCGTTCCTTCGTCTCGGTTTTGAATACCCAATCCTCTGTTGCTGGCTGTTATCACACAATTATCAAACAACACATTGCTGATAGAATCCATATTCTCGCTACCGATCTTTATGGCACAACTGCGAGAGGTCATCGTACAGTTTGATACTACGATATCCTTACACGGACCGTATTCTTTATATTCACGACGGTTCTTCAGACAGATACAGTCGTCACCTGACGTGATATGGCAATTTGAAATTCTTACGTTCCTGCTATGATCGATATCAATACCATCTCCGTTTCTGATCTTCAAATTGTTCAGAAGTTGGATACCGTCTATCGTTACCCCTTCGCAACCGATGAGATGAACAGTCCAATAGGCTCCGTTCTGAATGGTGACGTCGCGAATTGTAAGATTACGAATTCCCATCAAAGTGAGCACATGAGGGCGCGGATCAAAGGTCGTTACAGGTTTCAGTTCATAGGAATCTGCCAATTCCTTGCCCATAAACGCCACTCCGTTACCATTAATGGTACCCTTACCGGTTATCGAAACATTCTCAATATTCCGAGAATATATCCACATCATGCCTTCACCTTCGTTCTTTCCGAAGGCACTTAAATGATATATCGACTCATCAGGATTAGCTTTCCATACAGCATTAGATTCTAGATTGATAGAGATATTCGATTTCAGTTCGACAGGACCAGAAACAAAAACATGATTGGAAGGAAAGACAACAATACCACCACCCGCTTGCGAACAAGCATCTATGGCGCGCTGAATACTTACAGCATCGTCATGGCTACCATTTCCCCACGCACCAAAATCCATCACATTATAGTCTTTGGCTACTAAGCTGAGCGGAAATAATAATAGTATGAATAGTGTTCTAAGTCTCATGGTTTATCTATAACATGGCAAATATATTAATTTTGATTCTTTTTAGCAAATTTTTAACCAAGTTTTTTTACTTCATCCCCATGATTCTCATTATCAAATACCATTTCTCCCGAACGAATCCCGAACGAATCCCGAAGAGTATATTTTTGTAATATTTAAACTTTGCCGCAAAACTGTTAAAAGAAAAAGTTACAGTTTTTTGCTTCATCTAGGAATTATTGGGGTCGCAGAAGCTCTGAAAAACATGAAAAGTGCTCCCCAAAAAGTTGTTTTTCTGAACGAAGTTAACTTCATCTGCCTACGTAGTTAACTTCGTAAACTCACGTGAATAGGTATATCGGGCTACATAGTTAACTGAATAAGCCTACAAAACCTGTATTTTTCGGGAGTAAAGCGAGTTCTCAAAATCTCAACCATCTGATAATCAAGTCCTTACAATTTGCTCATATTTCTAATATTCACAATCAACCTGCCTTTAAATCTGAATTCGCGAATTATGAGCACCTTTTTACAGGAGAAAATTAAACAATGAAAGGTTCATTAAACTTTTTTGAATTCAAGTTAATAACGCAACAACCTTAGAATTGTTTTATTTTTTCAATATTTCCGTATAATAAATCAAAATTGTTGTAATAATTGTATAGGCAAAACTCTCCAGCGTTATGATATTCTTCAAATTAAATTCTTTAGTGGACGAGAATTGGCATTCAAGCGCATTAAATATCCAACACATATTCTAGACTTCCACGAATTATATATTATTGGATAAATATTGCACAAAACTTATATAATCTTACAAATTTACGGCAAATATCGTATTTTTTATACAATTTATTTGGTTATTTCAACATAAAATTGTAGTTTTGCAGTCAACAACCGTATAATAATTCATAAGATGAAGATAAAGAATCAAAGAATGGAAACTCTGAAGATGCTTATTTCCAGTCAGGAATTAAGCACTCAGGAAGAAGTACTACAAGCACTTGCAAAAGAAGGTTTTCAACTGACTCAGGCAACGCTAAGCCGCGACTTGAAACAACTAAAAGTTGCAAAAGCTGCCAGTATGAATGGAAAATACGTATATGTATTACCTAACGAAACCATGTACAAACGTATCACCAATCCGATGACAGCACAGGAAATGCTTCGCACTCCAGGATTTCTTTCTATCAACTTCTCAGGCAACATGGCAGTCATCAAGACACGTCCTGGTTATGCCAGTAGCATCGCATACAATATCGACAATAGCGATTTTCAAGGAATACTTGGTACTATCGCTGGTGATGACACCATATTTATCGTTATACGACAGGGTGCTACCCAGAAAGACATTTTGAAAGGATTGAAAAAGATAATATCTAATATGGATCAAGAGGGTTAATCCCCCGACACAATAAAAATTAAGCAATGGAAGAAATAAAAGTTATGGTAGCCGACGAATCACATATAAAATATGTCGACACCATACTACAGACAATTGCTGATGCGGCTAAAGTTCGTGGCACAGGTATAGCCAAGCGTTCTCCAGAATACGTGGCTACAAAAATGAAAGAAGCTAAAGCTGTCATCGCTTTGCAAGGTGAGAAATTCGCAGGTTTCAGTTATATTGAAACTTGGGGTAACAAGCAGTATGTAACAACATCAGGTCTTATTGTTCATCCAGACTTCAGAGGGTTAGGACTGGCAAAAAGAATCAAGAATATGACCTTTACCCTTGCTCGCAAGCGATGGCCGTTGGCTAAAATCTTCTCTTTGACATCAGGTTCTGCGGTAATGAAGATGAATACACAGTTGGGCTATCATCCTGTAACCTTTGCAGACCTGACAGATGACGAAAGTTTCTGGCACGGATGCGAGGGTTGTATCAACCGAGATGTACTACATCGAACAAATCGCAGATATTGCATCTGCACAGCAATGCTTTTTGACCCAGAAGAGCATCTACCTGCTAAAATCCCTGATGACGTTATGCAGAGAATCTACAAAATCGACGCAGGCGAAAAAGGATAATAATAAATTAAAACGAAAAAAACTATGGCAAAGAAAAAAGTTGTTGTCGCCTTTAGTGGAGGCCTCGACACATCATATACAGTAATGAAACTAGCCCAGGAGGGTTGGGAGGTTTACGCAGCATGTGCTAACACCGGTGGATTCAGCGAAGAACAGTTGAAGACAAACGAGGAAAACGCGTATAAACTTGGTGCTACAAAGTATGTTACTCTTGATGTCACACACGAATATTACGAGAAGTCTTTGAAATATATGATCTTCGGTAATGTTCTGCGCAACAACTGCTACCCTATCTCGGTATCATCGGAGCGTATATTCCAAGCTATCGCCATCGCAAGATATGCCAACGAGATCAAAGCCGATGCTATCGCACATGGTTCTACAGGAGCAGGAAACGACCAGATTCGCTTTGATATGACCTTCTTGGTTATGGCTCCGGGAGTGGAGATCATCACACTCACACGTGACCATGCCCTTAGCCGTAAAGAAGAGGTTGATTATCTGAACGAGCATGGTTTCTTTGCTGATTTTACAAAGCTTAAGTATTCTTATAATGTAGGAATCTGGGGTACCAGCATCTGTGGTGGTGAGATTCTAGATCCTACACAGGGTTTACCGGAAGAAGCTTATCTAAAACATGTAACAGAACATCAGGAGACAGAACTAAAGATTACTTTCAAGAAAGGTGAAATTGAGGCTGTCAATGGTGAGCATTTCGATGATAAGATCAAAGCAATACAGAAAATCGAGGAGATCGGTGCTGCTTATGCCATCGGACGTGACTGCAATGTGGGCGATACAATCATTGGTATCAAGGGACGTGTCGGATTCGAAGCTGCGGCACCAAAACTTATCATCGAGGCACACCGTCTGCTAGAAAAGAGTACTCTCAGCAAATGGCAGCAATACTGGAAAGATCAGGTAGGAAACTGGTACGGTATGTTCCTGCACGAGAGCCAGTATCTAGAGCCTGTCATGCCGGATATCGAAGCCATGCTTACGAGTTCTCAACGCCACGTGAACGGTACTGCTATACTAAAACTGCGTCCATACGGATTCCAGACTGTCGGCATCGACTCTGAAGATGACCTAACAAAGAGCAAACTGGGTGAATATGGAGAAATGCAACATGGATGGACAGCACAAGATGCCAAAGGTTTCATCAAAGTAAGTTCTACCCCACTTCGTGTATACTATGGTATGCATCCTGACGAGGAAAGATAACAACATATCGAAGAAAGAGAAATTTTATGATTAAAATAGGAATTTTAGGTGCTGCTGGTTATACAGGCGGAGAACTTATCCGCTTACTAATCAACCATCCGAACGCAGAAATCGTATTTGCGAACAGCGAAAGTAATGCTGGGAATCTCGTAGCTGACGTGCACGAGGGACTTTATGGGGAAACTGACCTGAAGTTTACTTCCGAGATGCCTTTCGATGATGTAGACGTCGTCTTCTTCTGTTTCGGGCATGGGAAAAGTGAAGCATTCTTGAAGGATCATGAGATACCTGCCAGCGTAAAGATCATCGATTTGGCTCAGGATTTTCGTCTTACACCCAACGAGATTGTTTGCACACAGCACCCGACAGCATCCAGTCATGATTTCGTATATGGTTTACCAGAAATAAATGAATCTAAAATAGCCACAGCTCAGCACGTAGCGAATCCGGGATGCTTTGCAACTTGCATTCAACTCGGATTACTACCTGCTGCTCAAATGCACTTACTTGACAAGGACGTGTCGGTAAATGCGATTACGGGTAGCACCGGAGCGGGGCAGAAACCTGGAGCAACAACTCATTTTTCATGGAGAAACAACAATCTAAGTATCTATAAAGCTTTCAAGCATCAGCATGTACCTGAGATAAAACAAAGTTTGAAACAGGTACAAGGCTATTTGGATGTGAATATTGACTTTATACCATACCGTGGAGATTTCGCAAGAGGTATCTTCGCTACAGAAGTTGTTAAGACAGACAAACCTCTTGAAGATATAGTGAAAGGATATAAAGACTTCTACAAAGATGCGCCTTTTACGCACTATGTAGACAAAGCTCTGGATTTGAAACAGGTTGTTAATACTAACAAATGCCTGATTCATGTAGACAAGATTGATGATAAACTACTTATCACTTCCTGCATCGACAATCTGCTTAAAGGTGCGGTCGGACAAGCTGTACAGAACATGAACATCATGTTCGGCATTGATCAGACAACGGGTTTAAAACTGAAAAGTACTGCATTTTAATGAAATTATTCGACGTATATCCACTGTTCGATGTAAATATTGTCAAAGGTAAAGGCTGTAAGGTATGGGACGACAAGGGTCAAAAATACCTCGACCTCTACGGCGGACATGCCGTTATCAGCATCGGACATTGTCATCCTCATTATGTTGAGAAGATGACAAACCAACTTCAGAAGTTGGGATTCTATTCAAATTCTGTTATCAACAAACTTCAGCAAGAAGTTGCACAGCGATTAGGAAAAATCAGTGGTTATGAGGATTATCAGTTCTTCCTGATCAATTCTGGTGCGGAAGCTAATGAGAATGCTCTGAAATTAGCATCATTCACAAACGGAAGAAAGCGTGTACTCTCGGCAGAGAAAGCCTTTCACGGTCGTACTTCTCTGGCTGTAGAGGTAACCAACAATCCTAAGATCATCGCCCCTATCAACGACAATGGACATGTGACATATCTCCCTATCAATGACCTGAGTGCTTGGGAAAAAGAACTCGCCAAAGGTGATGTCTGTGCTTGTATCATTGAATGTATACAGGGTGTCGGTGGGTGCAATATGGTTGACAAGGAATTCGCACAAGGTCTGCAGGCTGCCTGCAAGAAGTACGGAGCGTTCCTGATCTGTGATGAGATACAATGTGGATATGGAAGAACAGGAAAATTCTTCGCACATCAATGGTTAGATATCAAACCGGACCTGATAACTGTTGCCAAAGGTATCGGTAATGGATTTCCTATGGCTGGCGTTCTCATCTCACCGGAGTTTAAACCTGTTTACGGACAGTTAGGCACAACTTTCGGAGGAAACCATTTGGCATGTACCGCTGCACTGGCTGTACTTGACGTTTTCGAAAAGGAAGGACTTGTAGAGAATGCTCATCTTGTAGGTGAATACCTCATAGACGAGCTCAAGGAGTTGCAGCAACGTACGAGTCATATTCTCGAAATACGAGGACGTGGACTTATGATAGGCGTTGTTTTGGATATCCCACAAAAAGAAGTTCGTAGCAAACTGATCTATGAGCAACATTGCTTTACAGGTTGTGCTTCAACAAATATACTAAGAATTCTACCTCCTCTGATTCTTTCAAGGTCAGAAGTTGATGAATTCATCCAGAAACTGGAAACCGTACTTAATGAACTATAATTCTAAAAAGATGAAAATAGCAATAATAGGAGCTGGTGCCATGGGCGGAAGTTTCGCTGAGGGATTACTGAAAGGATGTATCTTTAATCCTTCAGACGTCACCATAGCGAACCCTCACGAGGATAAGTTGAAACGCTTTTCTGACTTAGGGGCGAATACAACGACAAATAATATCGAAGCTATAAAAGATGCTGATATTATCACTATCGTTGTCAAGCCATGGTTGGTAGAACAGGTGGTCGATGACATCAAAGATAGTATCGACTACAACCATCAAATCATCATCAACATGGCAGCTGCTATTAAGGCCGACACTTTGTTCGACTGGTTTGACAAAGACGGGCAAAAGCCTGTTTTATTCCAGGTGATACCGAATATTGCCATCGCTCAAAAAGCTTCTATGACCTTCATTGTTCCGTGTGGAGCAAGCAATGAGCAGACCGCCATCGTCAAAGAGGTTTTCGACGATTTAGGCAAGAGCCTCATCACAGACGAAGCACATCTCGGAGCAGGCACAACCCTTGCCAGTTGCGGAATAGCTTATGCTATGAGATATGTGAGAGCAGCTTCAGAAGGTGGTGTGGAATTAGGGTTCAAGGCCGATATCGCAAAGGAAATTGTATTACAGACCATGAAGGGAGCCGTTGAACTGTTACAGGCAACAGGTTTGCACCCCGAGGCAGCCATTGATCAAGTAACGACCCCAGGTGGGCTCACGATCAAGGGACTAAATACTATGGAGAAGAACGGATTCTCAAATGCAGTAATAGAGGGATTAAAAGCAGGAATAAAATAAAGTTCTCACAATACTTTACAAAATGCTGCACACTTCAAGATATAATGTGCAGCATTTTTATTTTTATTTAGATTACAAAAAATAAAAAGTCGATACCAATAAAACAAATAGGAAATTATTTTGTATTTTTGGACCGAAAAAACGAATATAAATATGGAAGAATCTATCAAACAGATTGGGGAAAGACTTAAAGGTTTACGCGAAGTTCTCGACATTCCTGCCGAGGAAGTTGCTGAACTTTGTGACATTTCCTTGGAACATTATCTTAAAATTGAGGCTGGAGAAGCAGACCCTTCTGTCTACAGACTCAGTAAGATTTCCAAAAAATACGGTATCGACCTCGACGTCCTTCTCTTCGGAGAAGAACCTCGCATGAGTAGTTATTACCTCACTCGTAATGGTCAGGGACTGGAAATTGATAAAGGTAATGACTACAAATACCAAAGTCTTGCCAGTGGATTCAGAGGAAGAAAGGTTGACCCTTTTCTTGCTCAGGTAGATCCATTACCTGGTGACAAGAACCATTCTAAGAACACCCATGATGGTCAGGAGTATGACTTCATTCTGAGTGGTGTACTAGAAATAACCATAGAGGATAAAGTATTAACATTATCTCAAGGAGACAGCATCTATTTTGATGCACGTCATCCACATTGTATGCGAGCATTGGAAGGTAAACCTGCTACATTCCTCTGCATTGTTATCTAAATAAAACTAGACTTATGATAGAAAGATTTTTAAAGCAGACTAAATTTTCTTCAGAGGAAGACTTCAAAAAGAATCTGCAGTTTATCGTTCCGGAAAATTTTAATTTCGCGTACGATGTCATGGATGAATGGGCCAAGGAACAACCTGACAAGGTGGCTTTACTATGGACCAGCGAAAGAGGTGAAGAGGTAAAAACGACCTTTAAAGAATTCAAAGAACAGACAGATCGTACTGCTGCTTATTTCCAAAGTCTGGGAATTAATCGTGGCGATAAAGTAATGTTGATCTTGAAGCGCCACTATCAGTGGTGGTTGAGCATGATGGGACTCTGCAAGATCGGAGCTATAGCTATTCCTGCTACTCATATGCTTACTTCTAAGGATATCGAATATAGAGATCAAAGAGCTAGCGTCAAGGCGATTATCTGTTGTAACGATGAATATGTTACGACACAGATTCATGAGGCTATGCCAGCAAGTCCTACCGTTAAGATTTTAGTGGCTGTCAACTCAATGATAGAAGCTGACAAAGCTATACCTGAGGGATTCCACGACTGGCATAAGGAATGGGCGGCAGCTCCGGAATTCCACCGTCCAAGCAACGTAAATGATAATGACGACACCATGCTCATGTACTTCACCAGTGGAACAAGCGGTGAACCGAAGATGGTAGCCCACGATTATCTTTACGCTCTGGGACATCTTACGACGGGTGTATTTTGGCATAATTTGAATGAACAAAGTATACATCTCACCGTTGCTGATACCGGTTGGGGAAAAGCTGTTTGGGGAAAACTCTATGGTCAATGGTTTGCGGGTGCAACCGTATTTGTCTACGACCACGAGAAGTTTACAGCAGAAAAGATCATGCGAGCTATGGAGAAATATCATATCACATCATTCTGTGCTCCTCCTACCATATATCGCTTCATGATTCTTGAAGACTTCAACAAATATGACCTCAGCAGTTTGCAATACTGTACAACAGCAGGTGAAGCCATGAATCCTTCTGTTGAAGATACTTTCTTCAAGAGAACGGGTATTCATATCTATGAAGGATTTGGTCAGACAGAGACGACGATGACCTTAGGTACATTCCCTTGGATTACACCAAAACCAGGAAGTATGGGTAAGGCCAATCCTCAATATGATGTTCTACTGCTCCGTCCTGACGGTACCCAATGTGAAGATGGTGAGAAAGGTGAAATCTGTATCAGCACCATCAACAGTAAACCGATAGGTCTTTTCAAAGGCTATTACCGAGATGAGGAGAAAACTCATGAAGCTTGGCATGATGGTATCTACCACACAGGAGATATGGCATGGAGAGACGAAGATGGTTATTTCTGGTTTGTAGGTCGTACCGATGATGTCATCAAGAGTTCGGGATACCGCATCGGGCCTTTCGAAGTAGAAAATGCACTAATGACTCATCCTGCTGTTATAGAATGTGCTATCACGGGAGTTCCTGACCCAATCCGAGGCATGGTAGTTAAAGCAACTGTGGTTTTAGCTGATAGCTACAAGCCTAAAGCCGGACCTGACTTGATAAAGGAGTTGCAAAATCATGTGAAGCATGTGACAGCACCTTACAAATATCCACGAGTTATCGAATTTGTCGATGAATTACCAAAAACGATTTCCGGTAAAATCCGACGAGTAGAAATTCGTGAAAATGATTCTAAGAAATAATAATGGTATGTGCAGACTGAATAGGTCTGCACACCCTTAAAACAAAGGGAAGCCACATACCACTAATAAACATATAAGAGAGATGAAACGTATTGTAGTAAAGGTGGGTAGCAATGTGCTTACCCGAGATGACGGCAAACTTGATGTCACGAGAATGTCGGCTATCGTCGACCAAATCGTATGGCTGAGGAATCACGATTATGAGGTGATTCTTGTATCTTCCGGTGCCATGGCAAGTGGCCGCGATGAATTAAAGGTTGACCACAAACTAGACAGTGTTGAACAAAGACAATTATTTTCTGCACTCGGTCAAGTAAAACTAATCGGTCTTTACTACGATCTCTTCCGAGAATATAACGTCCATATCGGGCAAGTTCTTACCATGAAAGAAAGTTTCTCTACAAGAGGTGAGTATCTGAACCAACGAGCATGCATGACTGTAATGCTTGAAAATGGCGTTATCCCTATTGTCAACGAGAACGATACTGTAAGTGTAACGGAACTGATGTTCACAGATAACGATGAACTGGCTGGTTTGGTGGCTTCCATGATGGGTGCCAATGCCTTGGTAATACTCAGCAATGTAGACGGAATATATAACGGCGACCCAAGAGACCCTCAAACTCGTGTAATCCCTATGGTAAACTATGATCGTGACTTAGGAGAATATATTCAGGACTCCAAGAGCGGTTTTGGTCGAGGAGGAATGATAACAAAAACCAATATCGCACGCAAAGTAGCCGAAGAGGGCATTAAAGTGATTATTGCCAATGGTAAGACTTCAAATATTTTAATTGATTTGGTGATAAAATCACAAGAGACTATGCACACCGAATTTCGCCCAAATCCTTCCCCTACTTCTCAAGTCAAGAAATGGATTGCTCATAGCGAGAGTTTTGCTAAAGGTATTGTACATATCAACGCGAAGGCTGAAGAAGCCTTAAAGGGCGATAAGGCTGTAAGTCTACTTTTGGTAGGTGTCACCTCGATAGATGGAGATTTCGAAGAAGGTGACATCATAAACATAGAGGATGCACATGGACAAACCATTGCTGTGGGCAGAAGTGGATATTCATCGGACGAGGCACGAAAGCTTATCGGTGTTCATGACATAAAGCCATTGATTCATTACGACTATCTTTATATGGAATAATATGGAACTAAAGGAGATTTTCAAAAGAACAAAAGAAGCAAGTTATGAACTTACTTCCGTGGACGATAAACGTAGAAATGAAATTCTACAAGCTGTAGCTGAATCCATATTAGAACATCAGGATGAACTTCTGAAAGCTAACCTTGCCGACTTAGCACGAATGGATTCCAGTAACCCATTATACGACAGACTGCAACTTACAGAAAACCGTCTGAAGGGCATTGCCTCAGATATGCTAAACGTCAGTAAATTACCTTCTCCTTTAGGTCGAATTCTAAAAGAAAAAACACTGGACAATGGTTTGCACCTACAACGTATAAGTGTGCCATTTGGAGTTATCGGTATGATCTATGAAGCTCGTCCTAATGTAACTTTCGACGTATTCTCTCTATGCTTCAAGACAGGAAATGCTTGTATATTAAAAGGTGGCAAGGACGCAGACAACAGCAATCGTGCAGGGGTAGGCATCATTAAAGATGTACTAAAGAAATATGGTGTCAACGAGCACGTCGTAGAATTACTTCCTGCTACCCATGAAGCCACGGGAGAAATGCTGAATGCTATCGGTTATGTAGACTTGGTTATACCACGCGGTGGGCGAAAACTTATCGACTTTGTGCGAGATCATGCTAAAGTGCCTTGCATAGAAACCGGTGCCGGTGTGGTAAACACGTATTTGGATGAAGATGGGGATATCGAGATGGCTGCCCGAATCATCAACAACGCAAAAACAAGAAGAGTAAGCGTATGCAATGCCCTCGACTGTTTGATTGTTCATTCTGCACAATTACCTTATCTGTATCAGGTATGCAAGCCTTTGGCAGAGAGCAAGGTCATCCTCTATGCAGACGAACGTGCCTTTACCGCACTATGCGGGAAATATCCGGACCATATGCTTGAACATGCTTCCCCAGATAGTTTCGGTACAGAATATATGGATTATAAGATGGCTATACGAACGGTTGACAGCATTGAAGAAGCCCTCGCCCACATCCAACAATACGGTTCAGGCCATAGTGAAGCCATCATCACCAACAACAAACTCAAAGCCCAACAATTTCAGCAACGCGTAGATGCCGCATGTGTCTATGTGAATGCGCCAACAAGTTTCACCGATGGCGCACAGTTTGGGTTAGGAGCAGAGATTGGAATAAGTACTCAGAAATTAGGTGCACGAGGCCCTATGGCACTCGAAGAAATCACCACCTATAAATGGTTGATACAAGGAAACGGACAAATAAGGAAATAAATAATAATCGTATGAAGACATTCTTTAACGTAGAAGACATCGGCGACTTGAATACAGCTCTCGCCGAAGCACAAGAAGTGAAGAAAAATCGTTTTGCTTACCAAGAACTTGGCAAGAACAAAACTTTGTTGATGATATTCTTCAATAATAGCTTGCGTACACGCCTGAGTACTCAGAAGGCAGCCATGAACTTGGGCATGAACGTCATCGTACTTGACGTGAACGCTGGTGCTTGGAAACTGGAAACAGAGCGTGGTGTCATCATGGATGGTGACAAGAGTGAGCACCTCTTAGAGGCAATCCCTGTTATGGGTAGCTTCTGCGACCTGATCGGTGTAAGAAGTTTCGCTGGTTTAAGCGATCGCGAATACGACTATGCCGAGACTATCGTCAACCAATTCGTGAAATACAGCGGTCGCCCAGTCTTTGCCATGGAAACAGCCACAGTACACCCACTACAGGCTTTTGCAGACCTTATCACCATCGAAGAACATAAACAGACAAAGCGCCCTAAGGTTGTGATGAGTTGGGCTCCTCACTGCAGAGCGTTGCCACAGGCTGTACCAAATTCCTTTGCACAATGGATGAATGCTGCGGATGTCGACTTCATTATCACCCATCCTCATGGCTATGAACTCGATTCTAAGTTTGTAGGCGATGCCACCATAGAATACGACCAGAAGAAGGCCTTGGAAGGTGCAGACTTCGTATATGCCAAGAACTGGAGTTGTCCTGGTGTCACCAACAAGGACGACTATGGAAAGATTCTCAGCAAAGATATGAGCTGGACCATCGACACAGAACATATGTCATGGACTAACAATGGTTATTTTCTGCATTGTCTACCTGTACGCCGTGGACTCATCGTCACCGATGACGTGATAGAAAGCGATCATAGTCTGGTAATCCCTGAAGCTGCCAACCGTGAAATCTCTGCAGAAGTTGTCATCAAACGAATGCTTGAAAGTCTATAATCAATAAAACATGAATGTGGAAAACTTACATTCATGGCACATGACTAAAAGAAATAAGGTGATTAAGCAATAGCTTAGTCACCTTATTATATATATAGTATTCTACTATATAATCGAAACGATTATTTCGCTGCTAGAAAGTTACGCACCGGATTAGCATACATAGCAAGCATGCTCTTACGAAGGAAGTCAGTATCCTTGTTCTCAAGATCAATCTTAGCCAACTGACCGTCTATATAACCGTCAAACTGTTTTTTCTGTTCTGCCGTATACTCAGAAGTATACTGAGAATTGCCATTCAGTTCATCAAAAGCAACATAATTACCCGGATACAAACGATAATTAGAATGTATCTCATGATCGATATGTTCAGCCACAACGCGATATAAATCCGTCTTAGGCATCTCTGGGTCAAGGCCTCTCAAGAAGTCATCAAGGCAGGCTGCTGCATGATAATGCACATGTCCCTTGAATCCCATGATACCCGTCTGCATACTAACGATATCATCAGTAGGTCCCTTCTTCCATCCTTCCACGTCACGTTTCAACTGAAATTCGCGAGCCTTCAGGAAATCACAAGGGTCATACTCATAAGAGATAGAGAGAGGTACCAGATGTAAGTCGATGAGCCGATCAATGGCACTACCCTTTCCACCCATCGTCATCATCTTGAGAATAGCCTCCTGGGTACGATCATCGCTATCTTTCGCACGCCCCTCACGCTGAGCTATCCAGATATTCTCCTTCTTCTCGTTGATAGAGAAATGCATATACTCAGAAAGGCGCTTACTTGCCATCAGCATCTGGCGCATCGGCAGTCCGCGCTGCACAATGAAAGCTTTGTTCACACGTACCAAATCCTTTACCCAAGGCAAAGACAACAAGTTATCGCCGATAGCAATCTCACAAGTTGTAGTAAACTTATCATCAACGAGCAACTTGTCCAGAATAGCTGAATCAAGAACGATATCACGATGATTACTGATAAAAGTATAATTACGTGAATGATCGAGCAAAGTGGCATCCAACTCATAACCACGAGCAGCCTTTTCCATCAAATTGCCTACGAAGTCGTAAGAGAAGGCTAACTGGAAATCCATATTAGTCTTACAAGCACGAAGTTTCTGAGCAATGACATCGAAAGGTACCTGCGGATACAGATAGTTTACCACACTTTTGAACTGTTCATTTTGCAACAAACGCTCATATACCTCAGGAAGATCCTCCGGTTCCCAAGGGCGAATTTCATCGAATTCCTCCGGTACTTTCATAAGCCTCTAGAATTGATTTTCTACAATATCACTTAACACATCCTTGATATCAAGTCCGGCAGCACGAACCTGCTGAGGGATAAAACTTGTAGCCGTCATACCAGGGGTGGTATTGATTTCCAACATATTGATGACATCATTACCATCCTTATCCTTAGAAATGATATAGTCTATACGGATGATACCATTGGCATGGAGAATATCATAAATCTTACTGGTCTGCTCAGCGACCTTTGCTGCTGTGTCGGCACTCAGACGGGCTGGAGTGATCTCCTTGACCTGTCCATTATACTTGGCATCGTAATCAAAGAATTCATTCTCGGTGACAACTTCCGTAGCAGGCAATACAACTGTCTTATCAGCTGTCTTATAGATGCCCTGAGAAATCTCGGTTCCATCCAAGAAGCCTTCGATCATTACCTCGTCACTTTCCATGAAAGCGACACGAAGGGCCGGAGCCAACTGGTCGGCATTCTTCACCTTGCTCACACCGAAGCTAGAGCCATCGGCTGCAGGCTTTACAAAGCAAGGCATACCTAGGCGCTTCTCGATAGCCTCCGGATCGTAGTCTTCACCACGACGCAATAAGATGCTGTCTGCCACCTTGACACCGAAACCACGAAGATAATTGTTGAGGACAAACTTATCGAAAGTCATAGCCTCTACCAAAACACCACTCGTAGAATATGGCAAATGTATCAGATCAAAGTAACCTTGCATCACGCCATTCTCTCCTGGCTGACCATGAATTGTTATATATGCATAGTCGAAGAATACCGATTTACCATCTTTCTTAAACGAGAAATCTTTCTTATCGATTTCCGCGGTATCGCCATTGTCAAGATTGACATGCCAATCGGTACCCTTTACATCTACCAAATAAACATTGTAACGCTCTTTATCAAAGAAAGAGTATAGTCCCTGACCAGAGCGCAGAGAAACATCGTGCTCTGAAGAATCGCCACCACAAACGATGGCAATATTTCTTTTTGTTTCCATTGTTATATATAATATATTTAACTTTCAAATGTGTCCAACGTGGTGCCCTTGATAAAACCACGCCACTTCTCTATCAACGCTGCAAAATCTGCAGGCCATTCACTGGTGAAATCCATCTGCTTGCCCGTGCATGGATGTACAAATCCTAACGTCTTGGCATGAAGCGCCTGACGGGGACAGAGCTTAAAACAGTTCTGGATGAAAGCCTTATACGCACTACTGCGCTGACCTCTCAGTATTTCCATACCTCCATACGTTTCATCGGCAAAGAGCGGATGACCGATATGCTTCATGTGGGCACGAATCTGATGCGTGCGTCCCGTTTCCAAGATACACTCGATGAGTGTCACATAACCGAATCGCTCGATAACACGATAATGCGTGACGGCTGACTTTCCGATACCACTTTCTGGAGAAAAGACTTTCATGCGCAATCGGTTCTTGGGGTCGCGGGCGATATTTCCTTCTATTCTTCCCTCATCTTCTACCATGTTGCCCCACACCAAGGCATTGTAACTACGATGAGTCGTCTTATTGAAAAATTGTTTTCCCAACGATGTCTTGGCTTCCGGTGTCTTTGCCACCACAAGCAGTCCACTCGTATCTTTATCTATACGATGCACAAGTCCAACTTCTGGATTATTGGCATCAAAGGTTTTTAAATCTCTCAGATAATAGGCAATGGCATTGATCAGGGTACCGGTAAAATTACCTGCTCCAGGATGTACCACCATACCGGCTTCCTTGTTGACGACCATGACATCATCATCTTCATAGACAACATTGAGCGGGATGTCTTCGGCCACGATACTCGTATCATGCTTCGGGCGGTCGAGCATCAAGGTAATCTCGTCGCCCGAGCGCACCTTGTAATTACTCTTCACCGGTTTACCGTTCACATGAATAAAGCCGGCATCGGCCGCATTCTGAATGCGGTTACGACTCTGATACGGATTCTTCTCGGCCAAGAACTTATCGATACGAACAGGTGTCTGTCCGGCATCAACGACGATTTTCCAGTGCTCATAAAGCTGCTGTTCATCGTCATCGTCCAAAATATCCTGATTTAATTTTTCCTCTAACATTATTCTAATACATCTTCTTGATTATGCGAAGAACGGCTCTCTGATTCTGACTCAGGGCCTGTTATTTCTTCGAAGTCATCCAGGTCACCGGAATTTTCTTCATTGATAGGCGACGTCGGGTCGACATAGTCTACAGAGTCGGAAGCAGAACGCTGTCCGTTTCCTACTTGGATGATCAGCGTTTCTTCTACCGAAACTTTATCGCCGGCAACGACATGCTTGCCACGAACCAATATACCATAGACCCAATCGGCCTCACCAGGAATATATTGAGGTGGCCCCAACTTGAATCCCATCGCAGAAAGTTTGGCGATGGCTTCGCGCAAAGAACTATTGTCGATAACGTCAGGAATAGTAATCGTAGGCGAATGGTCTGAGTTGATGGTGACATAAATCACATGGCCCGCCTTTACCTTAACACCGGGAGCAGGCGACTGTTCCAAGATACAATCGGGCGGCAGATTCTTGACATATCCCGTATCGGTAACGACAATCTTCAGGTCGGCATCATTCAAGATATGCTCAGCATCAGCATACGACTTATGTAATATATTAGGTATAGGGATAGCCTCTCCATGGTGCGTATAGATGTCGATACCATACTTCACGGCCGTACAAAGCAACACGATGACCAGAGCCATAGCGCCCAGGTTACCCCATAGATACTTGCTTTTAAACTTACTTATAAATTCCGATGACGTCATCTATCCTTTTATTTTTGCACAAAGATAGTGCAAATCGGGTAAAATACAAAATAAAAAGCAAACAAAAAGCAGCAAAGAATACTCCCTGCTGCTTCTAGTTCCTTTATCCGACTATAAACTACACAATAATTACTTACCGTGGTTTTCGTCAGAAACTGTTAATTTCTTACGACCATGTGCACGACGAGATGCCAAAACACGACGGCCATTCTTTGTTGCCATACGCTCACGGAAACCATGCTTGTTCACGCGACGACGATTGTGAGGCTGAAATGTTCTTTTCATTTTCTTATATTATTTATTGTTATTATTCGATTTACCTAAGTGATGACAAGAGCCACTTTTGCGGTTTACAGGCTGCAAAATTACGGATAATTTTCGAAATAACAAAGTTTTTGTGAGTTTTTAGCTTAATTATTAGTGTTTTTTTCGATAATCTCTTTGATTTTTGGCAATTTTGCAGTAACTTTGCACCCGCAAAAGTGACATAACCCGTTTTTATGTTGCATTTTAGCAAAGAAGAATAAATTTAAAATCAAGATAAACAAAATGATTAATTCACAGGAAATTAAAATCGGAACATGTATCCGTATGGATGGTGGCATCTGGAAATGCATCGACTTCCAGCACCGTAAACCAGGTAAGGGTAACACCGTAATGAACACTAAGCTTAAGAACGTTGCCGACGGCCGTGTACTTGAGCGTACTTTCCAGGTTGGTTTCAAGCTCGAAGACGTTCGCGTTGAGCATCGTCCTTATCAGTATCTTTACGAAGATTCTACTGGCTATATCTTCATGAACCAGGAGACTTTTGAGCAGATCCCTATCGCTAAGGAGCAGATCACCGGTGTTGCTTTCATGAAGGAAGGTGATGTCGTTGACGTCGTTACCGATACATCTGACGGTACTATACTTTCTGCCGAGATGCCTGTTAAGACTACTCTTAAGATTACTGCCAGCGAGCCTGGTGTTAAGGGTAATACTGCTACTAACGCTACAAAGCCTGCTACACTCGAAACTGGTGTTGAGGTTCGTGTACCTTTGTTCATCAACGAGGGTGAAACTATCCAGGTGGACACTCGCGACGGTAGCTACCTTGGTCGTGTTTCTGAATAATCGTTATTTACAACACATAAGTGGGGACGGATACAAAAAATCCGTCCCCTCCTATTTTTAAATCTAAACATAATGAAATACTCCATCATTGTTCCTGTATTCAATCGCCCCGAAGAAGTAGACGAGCTACTGAAAAGTCTTACTCATCAAAGCGTCAGCAACTTCGAAGTTGTCATCGTAGAAGACGGCTCGTCGAAACCTTGCGCCGACGTCTGCAAGAAATACGAGAACTTACTGGATATTCATTATTACAACAAGGAGAATTCCGGTCCTGGACAGAGTCGAAACTATGGCGCTGAACGTGCCCGGGGGGAATATCTTCTGATTCTGGACAGCGACGTTGTGCTGCCGGAAAACTATATCCGTGCCATCGATGAAGAACTGGAGCGCGAACCTGCCGAAGCCTTCGGCGGACCTGACAAAGCTCACGATTCCTTCACCGACACGCAGAAAGCTATATCTTATTCGATGACATCATTCTTCACCACTGGTGGTATCCGTGGCGGAAAGAAGAAACTGGATAAATTCTATCCGCGCTCTTTCAATATGGGTATTCGCAAAGATGTGTATTCTCGTCTGGGGGGATTCTCCAAGATGCGTTTTGGTGAAGACATCGACTTTAGTATCAGAATCTTCAAAGCGGGATACCGATGCCGTCTGTTTCCGGAAGCTTGGGTCTTCCATAAGCGTCGCACCGACTTCACGAAATTCTTCCGCCAAGTGTACAATAGTGGTATTGCCCGCATCAACCTGTATAAGAAGTACCCGGAAAGCCTAAAACTCGTGCATCTGTTGCCGATGGTCTTCACCGTGGGTACTCTCTCTCTGATATTAATTTCCATGATAGGACTTGTCCTCATGACTTGCGACGACACCGAGCGATGGTGGCCGCTTTTCGCTACACCATGGGCGCCTATCTTCCTTTATGCCTTTATTATCTTTGCAGACGCCACCCGATCTTACAAATGTGCAAAGATCGGTATACTGTCTATTATCTCTGCCTTCATCCAACTCATGGGTTATGGACTGGGATTCTTGGAATCGTGGTGGAAAAGATGTATTCTCGGAAAAGACGAATTTAGTGCTTTCGAGAAAACATTCTATAAATAATGACTGATAAACTGAATATCAATGAGTGGGCCGAGGAAGACCGGCCAAGAGAAAAACTCGCTGAACTAGGGGCTGAAAATCTTAGTAATGCCGAACTGCTCGCTATCTTGATCGGCTCGGGGTCGGACAGGGAAAGTGCCGTCGACTTGATGAAACGGGTTCTGAAAGACTGCGACAACAATCTGAATGCCTTGGGCAAAAAGTCAATCGATGAATTAACCGTGTATCATGGCATGGGACCAGCCAAGGCGATAACAATTCTCGCAGCCTGCGAACTGGGCAAAAGAAGGGCGATGGAAAAGGCCATCGAGCGCCCTGAAATCAATACAGCTGCCGATATCTACAACTATATGCATCCGCGCATGCAAGACCTCGATGTCGAGGAATTCTATGCGCTGTATCTAAATCATCATCTCCAACTGATCAAAGCCGAGAAACTTTCGCATGGGGGCATCACCGAGACTGCCGTCGACATTCGTATCATCATGCGCGAGGCCGTACTCAATAATGCTACTATTCTCGCCGTATGTCATAACCACCCGAGCGGCAACAACTTCCCAAGCAAGGCCGACGATAAACTCACCCGCATGATACAGAAAGCCTGCGAGGTGATGAGAATTCACTTCCTCGACCACGTCATCATCACCGATGGACAATATTATAGTTATCGCGAAAGTGAGCGAATATGAAAAATCATGCTGATTATCTAACGATTTAAGAATTAATTACTATCTTTGCAACAAAAAGATACAATGACACAAGAAGAAAAAACAAAAATAGAAGAACGCATCGTTGATGTGCTGAAAACTGTTTACGACCCTGAAATCCCTGTGGACATCTGGAATCTCGGTATGATCTATAAGATCGATGTGAAGGAAGATGGTGCCGTTGACATCGACATGACATTCACGGCCCCTTCATGCCCTGCTGCCGACTTCATCCTCGAAGATGTAAGAACTAAGGTGGAAAGCGTACAAGGTGTGACATCAGCCAACGTAAACTTGGTCTTTGAACCTGCATGGGATCAGAGCATGATGAGCGAAGAGGCAAAAATAGAATTGGGTTTCGAATAGAAGAATATGGGAAAGAATGTTTATTTCTTAAGCGATGCTCATCTGGGCTCACTCGCCATTGAGCATGGACGAACACAAGAACGCAGACTGGTGAGATTTCTTGATTCTATCAAGGAAAAAGCATCTGCGATTTATCTCTTGGGCGACATGTTCGACTTCTGGAATGAGTACAAATATGTTGTTCCCAAAGGTTACACTCGCTTCCTCGGCAAACTTTCCGAACTTACAGACAGGGGCATCGAGGTGCATTTCTTTACCGGTAATCACGACATCTGGACTTATGGTTATCTGGAGAAGGAATGCGGACTTATCGTCCATCGTAAACCTATCACTACCGAGATTTATGGCAAGATTTTCTTCCTCGCTCATGGTGATGGGCTTGGCGACCCTGACAACAAGTTTAAGTTGCTGAGAAAGATTTTTCACAACCGCACTTGTCAGAAGTTCTTCAACTCCATACATCCTCGCTGGGGAATGGCCTTAGGCTTGAACTGGGCTAAGCATAGCAGACTGAAGCGAATGGATGGCAGGGAGGTTCCATATTTGGGCGAAGACAAGGAATTTCTGGTGACGTTCACCAAGAACTACCTCAAGAGCCACGACAACATCGACTATTTCATCTATGGACATCGACATATAGAACTCCGATTGATGCTTTCTCGCAAAGCACAGATGTTGATTCTCGGAGACTGGATTTGGCAGTTTACCTACGCCGTCTTTGATGGCGAGAATATGTTCATGGAACAGTACGTCGAGGGAGAGACGAATCCATGATTTTCTTTCGAAGGTCTTTCGAGATTTCTTCGAGACAGCGCGCTTTGTCTTTCGGAGCTCTCTGCAGGCCTTATCAACGTTGACGGCTGCAAAGGTACGGAGAAATTTTGAAAAATGAATCAAAAAAAACGGATGTTGAAAGTCAATATTCTGCAAAACACTATATATCAGCACTTTACAAAGTTGCTGCCATTTCTATATCAGCCCATCTCAACGTGATATGTAATCAGTAATCAGTTATTCAGTTAATCAGTTTTTTATCAAGGCTGAGAAAAATGTGAAAAAGAGAGTATAATATATAAATATATATATATTTATATATTATA